>JACCDP011322087.1_pt1 | contig 28602 bp, 31 predicted proteins | sample 7445841 | NCBI WGS metagenome assembly JACCDP01 (sample SAMN15323441, study PRJNA562643) | freshwater metagenome | isolation source: river surface water | place: USA:Blue River Watershed | collected 2017-08-17 | reverse complement strand
AGGACTATATTCTCGTAACTCACGTTGGTATTTATACGCAAATGACATTTCAAAGAACGAGCACCGAAGTTACCGATTAGATAGATTTGCTGGGGAAATCAAACGAACCAACAAGGGTTTCGAACGTGAGAGCTTTGCTTTTCCAAACACTTACTTTCCGACCTTAGATGCGGTCATCAAAATACGTAGAGATTTTGCGCCAGCATTAATGGCAAAGTCAAGCGTCATAGAAACCGAAGCTGATTGGATTACCTGCCAAATTCAATTTGATTCTCTCAATGCCGCAGTAGCAGAAATACTTAGAAATTCTCCTAATGTTGTGGTAATCCAGCCGATTAATTTAGTTTCAGAGGTAACGAAATCATTAAGTAATCTGGCGGCGATTCATGGCTAATTCAAGGCTGGCGCGATTATTTGATTTGGTTCCTTTTATCGTTAAACATCAAGGCATACCGATTGCAGAACTTGCCGAGAAATTTCAGATTTCGGTTGAACAGCTAGAGAAAGATTTATGGTTGCTTTATATGTGTGGTCTGCCTGGTCAGACACCACTAGAGCTCATGGAGTTTGAATTCGAAGATGGATATGTGTCGGTTCGAAATGCCGATGAATTAAAGTCACCTCGATCGCTTACACAAATTGAATTAGCAAGCTTGGTAATCGGTCTTGAAATACTAATCTCACAAGGTATTTCTGGGGCAGAGCAACTTAAAAACAAACTTGCTTCTAAATTGTCAACAGAGATTTCATACCAACCGGCCAAATCAGATCTTTACTTGCCAGAAATATCTCAAGCTATTCAGCAAAATAAGGTGCTGTCAATTATTTACAATGGCAAAGCCAGGGAAGTAATTCCCTTTGAAACCTATACGGAAGATCGAACCAGCTATCTCCGAGCTTTTTGCAAGAGTGCAGAGGACCGTCGAACATTCAAAATATCCAAAATCGAAAGTTTAAAGATTACTGATAACCAAGAGTTGGCGCCCAATCTCGTTCCATCAAATGAGACCCCTAAAACGACAAAGATTGCTACCCATAAGGAGAAACGGTTGGTTAGAGAGGCGCTGGGCAATAGTGAGCAAATCGACTATTTCTCAGTTGAATGGTTAATCTCTGAAACCATGGCATTAGCCGGGGCGGTCGAGCTTGAGGATCCACAGTTACGCGCTCAGATTTTGGCTCGAGTTAAGGCTAGCCAATCTCTATATCTCGAGTAATCTATAGCCATGTTTTTACGCGAACCGACACATATTCTTTTATTGGTATTAGTTCTGGTAATCCTTTTCGGAGCTAAGCGTTTACCTGATTCTGCTAAATCAGTTGCCAAGTCTCTTCGTATCTTCAAGTCCGAAATGAAAGAGGGCAAAGAGGATAATAAGAAGGACAACACTCCAGACAACTAAATCGTGGCTAGTACATCAAGTGGCACCATGCCACTACTTCAGCATCTAGCCGAATTTAGAGAACGAATCTTTAAATCTTCCGTAATTATCGGTCTGGGTTTCATTGCCAATTGGTTCATCTATAACCCGATAGTTCAAAAATTAGCCGAGCCAGTCTGTAATCTCGAATTGGCACAGAGAACTAACTCAGAACAATGCGGCGCACTTTATATAAATGGCGTGCTTGGTCCAATCAATTTACAGATAAAAGTATCACTAATAGCTGGATTAATAGTTACTGCGCCACTTTGGATCTACCAATTATGGGCATTCGTATCACCAGGCTTACACAGACATGAGAAAAAGCGAGCATTCTTATTTTTAACTGCCGCTACACCTTTCTTTGCCGGTGGTGTCACACTTGGTTACTTAATCCTGCCAGTTGCGATTCGGGTCCTCTTTGGCTTCACGCCAAGTGAATTGCAAAACTTGATTAATTTTGGAGATTATTTAGATTTCGTACTACGTGTGATTTTGCTCTTCGGTCTAGCTTTTGAACTTCCGGTATTTCTAGTAACTCTTAATCTGTTAGGTGCAGTTTCAGGCAAAGCAATCCTCAAACCATGGCGCATGTGGGTCTTTGGAATAACTTTCTTTATTGCGGCATTCACGCCTTCGGCTGATCCTTTGACGATGTTGCTATTAGCAGTGCCACTATATATTTTTTACTTTGCAGCAGGTGGCATTGCTCTGCTTAATGATCGGCGCCGCAATGTGGCTATTAGCGATTAATCCAACTAGTGGTCGCGGTAACGGTGCAAAAGTAGGGCAGCAGGTATCAAATTTTCTCTCCGAGAGGAAGGTTGAATACAAAGTAATTACTGGCGCAAATGCCATCTCATTACAGGATAACTTACGCAAAGCCACAACAGGTGCGACAGGTCTCATTGCTGTTGGTGGTGACGGGCTTTTGCACATGGCTATTCAAGTGGCCACAGAAAGTAAATTGCCATTAGCGACTATCCCGGCCGGAACCGGAAATGATTTTGTTCGTACCCTTGGTTGGAATCCTGATAAACCTCTAGAGCCTTTGTGGGCAGCGCTAAATCAACAACCAATATCAATTGATTTGGGAAACATCGATGGTGAGTATTTTGGCGCAATTGCATCTACTGGATTTGATTCATTAGTAAATGAACGTGCTAACCGCATGAAGTGGCCAAAGGGTCCAGCGAAATACAACGTGGCAATGGCGCTAGAACTGCCGAAATTTAAACCCAAGAATTACCGTTTCAATATTGATGGTAGAAGTTATGAGCGAGAAGCAATGCTAATTGCCGCCGGAAATGGTCGATCCTATGGTGGTGGCATGTTGGTCTGTCCTGATGCAGATCTTCATGATGGACAACTAGATTTGATGATTCTTAATCCAGTTTCAAAAAGAGAGTTCGTGCAGATCTTTCCCTCAGTCTACGAAGGAAAACATATAGAACATCCCAGGGTCGAAATCATTCGTGCAAAAACTATAACTATCGAAGCAGATGCCATCTGCTATGCCGATGGCGAGCGAATTGGACCTTTACCTGCAAATATTCTTTCGTCGGAAAGCGCTTTACTTACATGGCGGAGTTAAGCCCCGCAGAACGGTATGCCGCGGCCAAAGCTAAGAGCGGCCACCCAATTGCCACAAATTTCTTTGAGACTTTTGATTTTGATTTAGATAGTTTCCAGATACAAGGTTGTTATGCAATCGAAAAAGGTAACGGAGTCCTTGTAGCCGCTCCAACCGGCGCCGGAAAAACCATAGTTGGCGAATTTGCAGCATATATCGCGCTGGAACAACAGAAGAAGTGTTTTTACACCACGCCAATAAAAGCGCTCTCTAATCAAAAGTATCAAGAGTTCGTGGAACGTTTTGGCGAAGAGAAAGTTGGTCTATTAACCGGTGATAACAGCATCAACAGCGATGCTCAAATTATGGTGATGACCACGGAAGTGCTCAGAAATATGCTTTATACAAACTCGAATGCGTTGATGAATCTTGGCTACGTAGTTATGGATGAAGTCCATTACTTAGCAGATAAATTTCGTGGCGCGGTTTGGGAAGAAGTTCTAATACATCTTATGGAGAGTGTTCAAGTTATTTCTCTTTCGGCCACCGTATCGAATGCGGAAGAATTCGGCGAGTGGTTGCAGGTAGTACGTGGTGATACTGAAGTTATAGTCTCTGAAAATCGTCCGGTACCTCTGTATCAACATGTCTTAATTGGTAATCGACTTTTAGATCTCTTTAATGAAGATGGTACTGTAAATCAATCACTATTTCGTTCCGAAAGGGAAGCTTTAAGGCGTATCCGTACTCCTAGACATCGAGGGCGTTCAGAAGATGAATCTAGGCTCGATAGACCCGAAGTTATTGAGAAGTTAAATTCAAATCATATGCTTCCCGTAATTACCTTTATTTTCTCAAGACAAGGTTGCGACTCTGCGGTAAAACAATGCTTAGCAGCTAATTTACGTCTTACTAATAGCGAAGAACGAGAAGAGATCCGAGCTACTGCACTTAAATACACCTCCACTATTAATTCGGAGGATTTAGAGCTGCTTGGTCATCATGAGTGGCTTGCGGCGTTAGAACGTGGAATTGCGGCACATCATGCTGGCCTATTGCCAGTGTTCAAGTCGTGTGTCGAAGAATTATTTCAAAGGGGGTTACTAAAAGCCATTTTCGCAACCGAAACACTCGCCCTTGGAATCAATATGCCGGCTCGCACGGTGTTACTTGAGAAATTAACAAAGTGGAATGGCGAAGGTCATGTGCCAATTACACCCGGCGAATACACGCAGCTAACAGGAAGAGCTGGCAGAAGAGGAATCGACATAGAAGGTAATGCTGTTGTGATGTGGTCGCCAACAGTTGATTCGGCAACTGCGGCAGGATTGGCAGCAACTCGCACCTATCCGCTTCGCAGCTCTTTCTCGCCAACCTATAACATGTCAATCAATTTATTAGAGAGATACGGTCGTGATACAGCGCGAAACTCTCTCAAATCCTCTTTCGCCCAATTCCAAGCAGATAGAGCAGTGGTTGGTTTAGATAAGCAAATTCGACGGAATGCCGAGGCAATCAGTGATTACGCAACTGAAAGTCTCTGCCATTTGGGAGATTTCTCTTCCTACGCAAAATTGCGTCGCGAAATTAAACAGGCCGAAGTCTTGATCTCCAAACGAAGTCGGATAGATAACAAACAAAGGGCACATTTAGAATCAGAACTATCTGGTTATCGTAAAGCTCTAAGACAGCATCCATGTCATTCATGCAATGACCGGGAGGCTCATGCTCGAATTGCTGAGCGGGCAGATCGCTTAATACGCGAAAATGAAGGGCTCATTGCTAGAGTTGAAAATAGAACGAATGTAATCGCAAAGACTTTTGATCGTATTACTCAAGTCCTCAATCATCTGAAATATCTTGATGGCGATAAAGTAACGCCAAGCGGAAAAATGTTATCCAAAATATATGCCGAATCCGATCTATCTATTGCAGAGACAGTAAATAGCGGAGTGCTAGATAAGTTATCTGATATCGAAATTGCCTCAGTTTTATCGGTATTTCTCTTTGAATCAAGAAAACCTGAAGCGCCAAAAATACCTAATGCACAAGTGCAAGATGCCCTTAAAGAGATTGTGGCAATCTGGTCAAAATTGCATAATTTAGAGAGCGAATACGATGTTAAGACTCAACGTGAACCTGATTTTGGCTTTTGCTGGATAGCGTTTCGTTGGGGCGGCGGTCACGGTCTAAACTCAGTTTTGCGAAATTCGGATTTATCAGTAGGCGATTTTGTTCGTGCAACTAAACAATTGATAGATTTACTCAATCAAGTAGCAGGTGCAAAACCTGAACTTCGAGAAAAATGTCTCTCTGCAATCAAGAAGCTAGACCGGGGAGTGGTTGTGTACTTAGGGGGTGTGGCATGAGCTTGATGCTTCTAGATAGTGGATCACTTTGGTATCGCGCCTATTACGGAATGCCTGACACTTTAGTAGCACCTGATGGCACGCCAGTTAATGCTATTCGTGGCTATTTGGATATGACTGCAAGATTAATTTCCATGTATCGGCCAAAAAGGTTAGTTGCATGCTTAGATGGCGATTGGCGGCCGACTTGGCGCGTTGAACTCTATCCTGATTACAAAGCTAATCGGCTAGAAGAAGATGGTGAAGGCGAAGCCGAACCAGATTTATTAACGCCACAAATTCCGATCCTGCTTGATGTTTTGGATGCATTTGGTTTCCCAGTAGTCGGCGCCGATGATTATGAAGCTGATGATGTCATGGCAACTTATGCCGTCACTGAGCCAGGACCGATTCGGATAGTCACTGGCGATAGAGATTTATTCCAATTAGTAAAACCTGAACCCGACGTACAAGTTATCTATTTGGCCAAGGGGATTAGCAATCATGATTTAGTTAATCAAGATTGGATTTCAAAAAAATACGATATTCCAGGAGACAGATACGGTTTATTTGCGACTTTTCGTGGAGATGCTTCCGACGGCTTACCCGGTGTAAAAGGCATCGGAGAGAAAGGTGCCGCGCTCATAGCAAGGCATTATGCAACTGCTGAAGAAGCCATCGCTGGTGCAATTGCAGAGCATGAACATTTAAGCGCTGGTTTACGAAAAAAAATTATCGAAGGTCAGGATTATTTAGCTTTTGCACCCAAATTAGTCGCGTGTGCAACAGATGTTCCCTTGCCAAAGATTGATTTACAACTACCAAAAAAACCGAAATCAATGGATGACATAAAGGAATTGCAAGACAAATATGGTCTAGGTGCATCAATCGATAGATTGATCTCAGCTCTTAATTGGTAAATTAGGAACTAAATTATGAAACCAATTGTTTTGATGCCAACTTACAATGAAGCCAAAAACATCGAGCAAATGTTAAAAAGCGTTCTTTCGATTGCTGATTTACATATCTTGGTCATTGATGATAATTCACCAGATAAAACTGCCGATTTAGTAAAATCCTTAAAAGTACAAAATGTCGACATTTTATTGCGCAATGAAAAAGATGGATTAGGAAATGCATATAAAGCTGGCATCGAGAAAATTCTAAAGAATTCAGATTTCACACATTTAATTTCTATGGACGCGGATGGATCTCATCGAGCCGAAGATTTACAGCGGATGCTAGAAATTGCAAGGCAAAATCCAAAGTCGATAATTCTCGGATCTAGATGGATTCCAGGGGGCCAAATCGTTAATTGGCCAAAGAGCCGCAAATGGCTATCTATGGCAGGCACCAAATACGCTAAATGGGCGCTCAAAATGGATATCAATGATCTAACAGGTGGTTTTCGAATCTATCCAAGAGCTGCACTGGAAAAATTAGATTTAAACCAAATAACTTCAAATGGTTATTGCTACCAAATTGAAATGGCCTTTGCATTGAAACATTTACCGGAATATAAAGTGATTGAAGTGCCAATAACTTTTGTAGAACGTGCTCAGGGAAGCTCCAAAATGAGCCAGAGAATCGTGCTGGAGGCAGTTCTTAAGGTAACTTGGCTCGGGCTTAGGCTCCGCCTAAACCCTACCGCCGATAAGTTACATTATGTTAAGTAGTTTTATTCGAAGTCGCTAACTGGTGGGCAGCTGCAAATCAGATTTCTATCCCCGTGCGCCCCATCGATTCGACCAACCGTTGGGAAATACTTTCCTTTGCGACCCATTAAGAGATTGCCATTACCAGTTGTGGAGGCTGCAAAAGCGGCCTCTTCGCGGCTATAAGGACGGTTCCAGTCGCTTGCAAGCAGGCTAGCAGCGGTGTGTGGGGCATGGCGCAGTGCGCTCTCCTCCACATTTACCTTGCCTTTTCTAATGGCATCGATTTCGGCAGCAATCTGCTGCATCGCGGCGATGAAACGATTGATTTCAGTTAAATCTTCAGATTCCGTTGGTTCAACCATCAAGGTGCCAGGTACCGGAAAGGACATGGTCGGCGCATGGAAACCAAAGTCCATGAGGCGCTTAGCAATGTCGTCAACAGTTACTCCGGTCTCCTTGGTGATATCGCGGATATCCAAAATACATTCATGTGCCACCAGATCATTTGCTCCGGTATACAGAATTGGGAAATCCTTCTTTAATACATGCGCGATGTAGTTTGCCGAGAGAATTGCAGTTTGGGTTGCTCTGGTTAATCCATCGCCACCCATCATCGCAATGTATGACCATGAAATTGGCAAAATACTTGCAGAACCAAAAGGTGCAGCAGAAATTGGTCCAGGACCAGTTGCTGGGCCACAAGTTGGATCTAGTGGATGATTTGGTAAATAGGGCGCAAGGTGTGCTCTTGCGATAACTGGACCAACTCCAGGTCCGCCACCGCCGTGCGGAATTGAAAATGTTTTATGTAGATTCAAGTGCGAAACATCGCCACCAAATTTTCCTGGCTGCGCAGTACCAACTAGCGCATTTAAATTAGCGCCATCTACATAAACCTGTCCTCCGGCATTATGTACCAGCTCGCAAATTTCAGAAATTGCAGATTCAAAAACACCATGAGTTGATGGATAAGTGACCATCAGCGCCGCAAGTTTTCCGGCATTTGCTTCAATTTTTGCTTTGATATCTGCAACTGAAACGTTGCCCGTTTCATCGCATGCAACGACAACTACTTTCATGCCTGCCATAACTGCAGATGCAGCATTGGTGCCATGAGCTGAAGAAGGGATCAAACAGATATTTCGCTCTGCCCCACCATTTGCATCAAGGTATTTGCGAATCGCCAATAGGCCGGCAAATTCTCCTTGCGCGCCAGAATTTGGCTGCAAAGAAACATTGTCATATCCGGTAATTGCTACCAACCAATCAGAGAGCTCCTTAACTAATTGTCGAGAACCCTGATTTTGATCAGCCGGCGCAAATGGATGTAACTGACCAAATTCCGGCCAAGTCACTGACTCCATCTCGGTTGCGGCGTTTAATTTCATAGTACATGAGCCAAGTGGGATCATGGTTCGATCCAACGCTAAATCTCTATCAGAGAGAGTGCGCATGTAGCGCATCATCGCGGTTTCATTATGATAAGTATTGAAAACTGGATTAGTTAAATATGCACTTGAGCGAATCAACGTCGCAGGGATACTGCTCTCCCCTTTGCTTACAAGAGTTACGCCAAATGCCTTTGCCAAATCATTTAACAATTCTTCATTTGAAAGCTCATCGAATGACACGCTCACTCGATTTGCATCCACTACGCGCACATTGATTCCCAAATCTGCAGCCGCTTTAACTTGAGCCGTATTTCCATCAAAAGTAACGGTATCGAAGAAAGATTTATTTGAATTTGGTGCAGATGCCGCCCAACGAGCAGCAATCGAATGCACTCGCTCTGCGATCTCTTTAAGTCCCTTTGGCCCATGCCACATGGTGTAGAAGGCGGCCATAACTGCCAACAAAACTTGGGCAGTACAGATATTTGAGGTCGCTTTTTCACGTCGAATATGTTGTTCGCGTGTTTGAAGAGCTAAGCGAAATGCCGGTGCGCCGTGTGCATCGATGGATTGTCCTACCAAGCGACCTGGCATAGAACGTTCTAATCCACTTCTAACCGCCATATACCCTGCATGTGGTCCACCAAATCCCATTGGCACACCAAATCTTTGAGTAGAACCAACCGCAACATCTGCGCCCCATTCACCCGGCGCTTTAATTATGGTCAAAGCAAGCAGGTCAGCGGCTGCAACAACTACACCGCCTTTGTCGTGAACCCATTTTGCTAAATCATGATGATCAATAATTGCGCCATAAGTATTTGGGTATTGAACCAAAACACCAAATACTTCATCTGTAATTTCTGAATACTTTGTAACGTCAAAAGTTTTTACATTCAAACCAAGCGGATTAGCACGAGTTTCGATTACCGCAAGTGTTTGTGGATGCACATTCTTATCCACTAAGAACACCGCATCATCGCTTCCCTTAAATGATCGGTGCGCTAATGTCATCGCTTCTGCAGCTGCAGTTGATTCATCTAGCATTGACGCGTTTGCAATATCTAGCGCCGTTAAATCTGTTACCGCAGTTTGGAATGCAAAGAGCGCTTCAAGGCGTCCTTGTGAAATCTCTGGTTGATAAGGAGTGTATGCGGTATACCAAGCCGGATTCTCCATAACATTTCGAAGCACTACGGCAGGTGTAATCGTTCCGTAGTAACCCATACCGATTAAGCTTCGATAAACTTTATTCTTATCAGCGCGTTCGCGCAACGCTGCAATTGCTTCATGTTCAGAGAGCGCTTTAGGTAATGCATCAACTAATTTTGTTTTCTGGGCGATTGATTGTGGTACTACATGCGCTACGAAATCTTCCAAACTCTTATAACCAAGAGTTTGCAGCATATAATCAATCTCTGATTGTGTCGGTCCTATATGACGTGAAGCGAACGTCATTGCACTTCCCCATTTCCGTTGCCATCGGTCTCCTGCATGGAGCCAATTTGGATACTATCTTTATGGGGAAAGGTTAATTCTTTTTAAGCGCCTCGCGCTTTCCTGCGAAGGGACAATTCATCGTTACCTTCGCCACCTATTACCTGGCCATCAACCTCACCCTGCAGCGTTGATAACGAGCCTTCAACTTCAGATGCGACTTTGCCTACTGCGATACCAAAGACTCCTTGGCCACCTTGTAGAAGGTCGATGATTTCATCTGGCGAAGAGCATTCATAAATAGAGGCTCCATCTGACATCAAAGTCATCTTCTCAAGGTCATTTATTCCCCTTGAACGAAGGTGCTCAACAGCGGTGCGGATATTTTGAAGCGATACCCCGGCATCTAATAGGCGCTTAATAATTTTTAAAACTAAAATGTCGCGGAAACCATAAAGTCTGGCACTTCCCGATCCAGTTGCAGTGCGGATTGATGGCTCAAGAAGCCCAGTGCGGGCCCAGTAATCTAATTGGCGATAAGTAATTCCGGCGGCCGAGCATGCAGTGGCACCGCGATAACCGATTGTTTCCATTTCTTGAGTTGTCATATTTGCCATGACTTAGAAATCCTTGCCTGTGGGGAGGCTCCAAATGTACGACCCAACGAACCTACCAACAAGGAGCGACACGCATAAAACCTCTACTTTAGGTTTAGAGTTGTACATATTAGGCAAAATCTTCGGGCGAAATCTCGTCTAAGAACTCTTTAAATTTCTCAATCTCATCTTCGCCCTGCTCTGGAATCGAGATCCCCGCCTCATCAAAGAGCTCGGTACGGGCCAGAATTGGCGCATCGACTCTGACTGCCAAGGCCAACGCATCAGAAGGTCTTGAAGAGATCTTCTCTTCGCCACCAGATTCATTGACCAAGATTAAATCTGAGTAGAAAACGCCATCTCTTAACTCTGTGAGGTGGACCGAACGTAATTTGATCTTCTGATTCTCCAAAATATTTACCAATAAGTCATGGGTTAGCGGACGCTGCGGAACCATTCCCTGTTGGCTAAATGCAATTGCGGTCGCCTCTGCGGTGCCTACCCAAATAGGTAAATAGCGGCTTCCAGAGATTTCCTTTAATAACACAATCGGTTGATTTGAAGGCATCTCGATTCGAACGCCCACCACCTCTACCGGAATCATAATGAACTTCGATTAACGTAATCTGTTTAAGCCAGAACGCACCAATGATGCATGCAACTTAACCGAGAGCGATGCCAATTCGCGTTGTACCTCTTCTGCGCGCGCCTTCGCTTCGATGCTCTTTTGTCTTGTTAATGGTGTGATGACTTGTTCGATCAAACCAATCTCGCGATCTGAAGCTGACTTAAATGAACGTAGATGACGTGCTTCAATACCAAAGGATGCTAACTCAGTAACAACTTTAGCCACCGCGAGTGCATCACCATCGTAATAACGACCAACCAAAGTGATGAGACCATAACTTTCGATTTCAACAAGCTGCTCATCTTTCAGGCCGGATGCCTTTAAAAGCTCTTCCCTAGATAAACGAAGTTCAGAACTCTCAGCAAACGATGCTGCGCTAATATCTGAATCAGTAGAAATTACGCCAAGTCTTGGCGCTGGCGCGGTATTTCCATTACCTGGTGTTAAGCCACGATCCATGGCTTCCAAATTATCTTTAATAACTTTCAGAGGTAAATATTGATCACGTTGCGCAAGCAGAACATAACGGAGACGATCTAGATCGGTTGCCGTGAATTTACGATAGCCGGATGGGGTTCTCTGAGGTTCGATAAGACCTTCAGACTCTAGGAAGCGAATCTTCGAAATAGTCACATCAGGAAACTCTCCGCGAAGACGACCTAGTACTTCCCCGATACTTAAGTATGCACGTGCTGGAACTGACATTTAATCTTTCCTATTTCTGCTAACGCTGATTACTTCTTAGAACTATTTGAATTGTTTGAATTATTTTGATTATTAAGATTTTGTACAAAGAGCATGTGAAATTTACCGAATTGAATTTCATCGCCACTTGTTAAAGTAGCTCGCGCAATCGAATTATTGTTAACGTAAGTTCCATTAAGACTTCCGAGATCAATCAATTCGAAGCGCTCTCCAGCTCTTCGGATATTTGCATGCTTGCGAGATACAGTCACATCATCTAGAACAACTTCATTATCGCCAGAACGGCCTATAGATGAATCTGGGGAATCTAGAAGAAAGCGTTCGCCTCGATTTGGGCCGCGATGAATAATTAACATCGCAGATTCTGGGTTTAATTGGGAAATAACGTTTCGCTCTTCAGAAGTGAGCTGTTCTAATGCATCTTCAGAATCAACTGAACGCAATCCAAGATTGATAGTAGAGGTGACCTCATACTCAATCTCTGGCATTTCTCACCCCTTTAAGCTATTTACGTTAACTAAACCTTGAGGGCGAACTTAACGAGTTACGGGGGTTACCGTCAAGTGGAGGTTTTAACCGATTAGAGCGGTGTAACCGGCAGCATCCATCAATGAAGTCGAAGGTGTTGAGACTTCAATCTCAGCAATCCAGCCAGCACCGTATGGATCAGAATTTAAAGTCTCTGGCGCGGAATCTAATTGCTCATTAATTGCAACAACAGTTCCGGTTACCGGTGAAAATAATTCTGAAACGCTCTTGGTTGATTCAATCTCACCACAAACTGCGCCTTCAGAAACAGATTCGCCTACTTTTGGTAATTGCACATAGACGATATCTCCGAGAGCGCCTTGCGCATAATCAGTAATGCCAATTTTGTATCGATTGCCACCTAGGCCTTCTACCCACTCGTGATCCTTTGAGTACTGAAGATTTCCTGGCACATTTGACACTTTGGCGCTCCTTGTTTCTGTTAGCTGCTCTTAGCTTGTCTTAGCTTGTCTTAGCTTGTTTTAGCTTCTCTTAATCCTTGACGATTAATCCGTTGGGAAATCTAATACTTTTCCAGCCAGATAGAAAGTACCAAATTCCGGTAATTAGGTAGAGCGCAATTCCCCATACGCTAAATGCCCACCCGAAGAGGTACCCAAGCGTGCCAAGCCAACCTTCGCTCTGTGAGAGAAAGAGCAACGGGAAGGCATAGAGCAGATTAAAGGTCGCAGCCTTTCCAATGTAATTAACTACCAAGAGCGGTAAATTCTTACGTCTCAATTGCAGATTGACCAACAGCAAAAGGGCATCTCGTAGGATCAGCATCAGAACTAACCAAGTAGGGAAAATTTGGCGATCCCAAAGCACGTATAGAGATGCAGCGATATAAAAACGATCAAAGAGTGGGTCGAGAATTGCACCTAATGCAGATTCTTGATTTAGCCATCTAGCTACTTTTCCATCGAAGTAATCCGTCAAACTAGCTATGGCTAGCACCAGTAGCGCCAAGGCGTCGCGACCATCGCCTGCCAAAATAAGAAATACCGGAATTAATGCGCCACGAAGCATCGAGAGGAGGTTCGGAATCGTAAACATCAATCGCGCTCTCTTACCTTTACCGAAACTTGAACTGGGCTGCCTTCAAAGCCAAACTCTTCTCGAAGCTTTCGCTCAATGAAGCGTCTATATGGTGGTTCGATCCAATCGTTTGTAAAGACCACAAACTTCGGCGGTGCGATGCCGGCTTGGGTGGCGTAATAAACCTTTGGTTGCTTTCCGCCGCGAACCGGAGGTGGCGTGGCACCAATTAACGCACCAAGGAAGGAATTTAATTTTCCAGTTGGAACGCGGGTCTCCCATGATGCAAGAGCGGTTCGCAGCGCTGGCGCTAAGCGATCTCGATGCCAGCCTGTTTTTGCGGCAACGTTAACTCGTTGCGCCCAAGTTATATGTGTTAGGTGGCGATCAAGTTCCTTGTCTAATGCGATACGGCGATCTTCATCAACGAGATCCCACTTATTCATTACTAATACCAAAGCTTTGCCTGCATCTTCTACCATGCTGATGATTTTCAAATCTTGCTCGGTCATGGGCTCAGATGCATCGAGCACTAGCGCAACTACTTCAGCTCTTTCTAGCGCAACTTGAGTTCTTAAAATTGAGTAGTAATCACTACCGCTTGCTTGATTAGCGCGCTTCTTTATTCCTGCCGTGTCGACAAAGCGCCAAGTAGATCCACCGAATTCAATTAAAGAATCCACTGGATCACGTGTAGTTCCCGCTTTATCATCAACTAAAGACAACTGCTCGCCCGCAATTGCATTTAACAAACTTGATTTACCAACGTTTGGTCTACCAATTAAAGCTACCTTGCGATGATTATCTTTAACTATCGCACTGCCAACTTCTGGTAATGATGAAACAACTAGATCAAGTAAGTCCGCACTGCCCTTTCCGTGCAAGGCAGTCACAAAGTGCGGCTCGCCAAGGCCCAAATTCCATAATGAATGAGCATCAGCTTCTTCCTTTGGAGAATCAACTTTATTTGCAACTAAGAAAATCTTCTTCTTGGATTTGCGAAGCGCATCAACCATCGCTTCATCTTCAGTTTGCGCACCTACCTGAGCATCTACCACAAACAAAATGACATCGGCTTCTTGAATTGCAATCTCTGCGCCAGCACTTACTCCAATAGAAATTCCATCCGGATGTGATTCCCATCCTCCGGTATCCATCAATATAAATTCTCTAGAATTCCATTCGCACTCATATCGGACTCGATCTCTGGTGACACCAGGAACGTCTTCGACTATCGCTTCGCGTCTACCAAGAAAACGATTAATTAAAGTCGATTTTCCAACGTTTGGTCTACCAAGAATAGCCACAATTGGTAAGCCGAGTAATTGTCGTTCCTTTAAAAGCTCCCAAATCAACTCAACTGTCTCTTCTAAATTAATTTCAGTCGAATCAACTTCAACTGCATCAATCGCCTTCTCGAGTGGAGAGGTTGTTCTAGTTGAATCTTTCTCATCTCTGATGGCTAAAGATGAAGTTAAATCTTTTTCGGTATTTAACTCTGCTTCACGACGTTTAGCGCGCGCCTCTAAATCTGCAGTTAGATAAACCTTTAATTGAGCTTGAGGAGCAACTACTGTGCCAATGTCGCGTCCTTCTACAACAATTCCACGTTCTGCTTCATCAATTATTTTTCTTTGCAGAGTCAACAATTCAGCCCGAACTTCTGGCATGGCCGCGAAAGTTGATACGTTAGAAGTTATCTCTTCACTTCTAATCGCATCAGTAATATCGACTTTGCCGCACTTTAAATTTGGCTTATTTGGATCAGCATTAAAAGATAACTTTTCCTCTCGAAGTGCTAAAACCAATTCGGCTTGATCAGTAATATTCTTATTTAATGCTAGCCAGGTTGCGCCGCGATACAACGCACCAGTATCCAAATAAGCCCAATTTGCTCTTTTTGCTAAAGCTTTAGACGAACTAGATTTGCCTGCTCCGCTCGGGCCATCCATTGCAACAATGATCGGCATTTACTTCTCCGATCTTGGAGGATGCACGCGCCAACCTGAGGTTGCTAAATGTTTCTGTAGCAACTCTGCATTTGGTGCGCTTAAAGCTAGCAAAACTAGACCTGTCTCTTGCTCTGGTGAATGTTCAATAGTTATATCTTCCACGTTTACATTGGCTTTTGCACATTCATCAAATAACCGAGCCAACTGATTTGGCTTATCTTCGAGCACTACCGGCAGATAGGTGTAATTGCGAGAAGCGCTTCTATGCTTTCCAGGCAAAAGGTGACGACCTTTACGGCCACGTTGCAGAACGCTTTCGACGTCGTAGTTCTCGATTAATGTCGATAAATCTTTTTGGAAATCTTTCAAGAGGGGTTCGATTGCGTTTCGATTTAAATTAAGAATCTCCCGCCAAAGATCGGGATTAGAACCGGCAATCCGCGTGGTATCCATTACCCCAGAGCCAGCTAGCGCAAGAAATTCAGGGCTCTTACCCTCTAGTTGTGCAGCTAATAAAGACGAAATTATCTGCGGAAGGTGGCTTATCGAAGCTACCGCGGCATCATGATCTTCGGGGCTCATTGCAATTACCCGAGCTCCTAATTTTTCAATCAACTCTTTGACTAGCGCAATTGATTCTCCGGAAGTTTCGGCAAGTGGAGTAATAATCCAACTCTTTCCAACGAAGAGATCTGATTGCGCCGCCTCTGCCCCGTCGAGCTCTCTACCAGCCATCGGATGTGTGGGACAGAATCGTGCCGATAGCTCCTTATCGGTTTGTACTTCTACTTGAACTTTAGTTTTAGTGCTACCAATATCTATAAACGTCGACTTTGGATATAGATTTTTATATCGATTAATAGCGCCCACCAAGGCACTTGTCGGAGTTGCAATTACGACAATTGTTGGATCAGCAATTTCAACTGATTCGACTAGATCGTTGGCTAAGTTCTGTGCGCGTCCATCCTCATCAAAGAGTTGAACCTCTGCCCCAGCGCGTTTTGCACCTAAGGCAATAGAGGTTCCGATTAAACCGGCTCCAATAACAACAATTTTCATCAAATCACATATGACCTTGCAGCATTATTGCGCCAAGTCTTTACGAAGCGAGGTGGCGCCTCGTAAATAAACATGGTTGGCGGCCGCTTTTAACTCGGCATGCAGCATTACACGTATTACTAGTGGCAATGAACCTGGAACATCCATCTCCACCGCACACAAAAGTGGCACGGCGCCAAAGCCAATCTCTCGGGCAAAGGCAGCGGGAAATGCGGCATTTAGATCTGGTGTACAAGTGAGTATTACTGAGATGACTTCGTCGGTAGTTAGATGGTTGGCCTGCAAAATGGCAGGCAATAGCTCTTTGACACCGGAGGCGATCTCCTCAGGGGTGTTCGCCTCTACTTGAATCGCCCCTCTAATAGCTCTCAAGTTCATGTCGAGAGTTTACCTTTCCTTTCCTGCAATTCGTTGGATTTACTTTTAGCGTTATTCCGACTTCTTGCTTTATCGACAAATCTAAAATACCTGGTGTTACGAATCGCTAATCCTTCGCGAAATCGATTTTCGCAAATATCGATAAATCAGCATTATGGCACTATTCTGAGCGTTATAATGTCGATATATTGTTTTTCAGAATCGGTAAATAACCTTTTATCGATATACCGTTTTTCGTAAAGAATCGATATACCGTTTTACGGTCAAAGCGCTAAAGCCTTATGTAAATTAGCCACTTCAACGTCATTTAGATCTCGCCAGCGCCCCTCTTTCAAATCTCCCAAGAGAATCGGTCCAAACTGACTTCGAACCAAACGGAGAACATCCACCCCAATGGCATCCATGAGGCGTCTGATTATGTGATATCTACCTTCATGGATTTTTAATTCCACCCAATTATTTGGCAGCTCTTTATATCCAGTTACGCGGGCGATCCCATCCTCCAGTTCGACTCCCTTAGTCAGGATTGATTTAGCATCTCTAGGTAGCTCACCCTCGTAATTGACCAAGTAGGTCTTCTCAAGTCCGTAACTCGGATGGGTGGCCCTAAAGGTCACATCTCCATCATTAGTCAAAAGAATTAGACCTTCTGAGTCCTTATCTAGGCGGCCAACATGAAAAAGTCGTTCTTTACGAAAGTCAACCAATTCAGCTAAAGATGGGCGACCATCTGGGTCGAACATTGTTGATAAAACGCCTCTTGGTTTATAAAGTGCTAAATAAGTTTTAGAAGATGAAGTAGAAATTGTCTCACCATCAACTTCTACTTTAGACTTTTCATCAACTTTATAGCCTAATTCGGTGATTCTCTTGCCGTTTACCTTAACTCGGCCGGCTTCAATCAAAGAATCGGCCCCTCGCCGGCTAGTTACGCCTGCATCGGCAATATATTTATTTAAGCGAATTGACATGACCGCAAGATTCCCATCTTTCGAACCTCTGGAGAGATCTCCAGAAGATGGTCAATTTTACCGCAAGGATGCTTCTTGAACTAATCGCCAGTCGAGTGAAAAATAGCAAGTCAATGTGCTAGGCAGTTAGCCAGCAAATTAGCTAGTCAGTTAGCGAATCTAAAACCTCATCTAGTGCAGCTAAATCCGGTAGATAAGGCGCCAAAGCTGGCAGATCCTCAATTGAATTCACCCCAAGGCGCTCCAGGAAGTAGCTAGTGGTCTTGTAGAGAATTGCTCCAGATTCGTGCTCCAAACCTGATTCTTCGACCAATCCGCGATTAACCAGGGTCTTCATTACTGCCTCCACATTTACCCCTCGGATTGCAGAGACCCTAGCTCTCGAGATTGGCTGACGGTAGGCAATCACCGCCAAAGTCTCAAGTGCAGCTTGAGTCAGACGATTCTGTTGGCCATCGAGTACAAAGCGCTCAACAACGCTTGATTGATCTGGGTGGCTATAGAAGCGCCATCCGCCATTAATCTTCTTAAGTTCAAAACCACGACCTTCAAAGGTGAGCACTAATTCAGTGATGGCGCGCTCGATCTCCTCGACTGGCTGTTCCAGGATGGTCGCCAAGGTTGTCTCCGTAACCGGTTCGTCGACCACCATTAGTATCGCTTCGATCGAACGGTGCAGTTCATTCATCATTGCCATCCTTACCCTGAGCAATAGCGTCGTTGTCGTTATCTAAAACTACGGGGATATCGAACTCTTCAGAGACGGCAATCTCCCCATCTGCTGGCCCTACCCAACTGATCTGTAAGTCGGTGAAGGCCTCCAACTGTTCAAATCTGAGCGCTCCCGAACGGTAGAGATCAAGCAGAGCAAGGAAGCGGGCCACCACAACCATCGGCTCTTCGGCATCATGAATAAGAGCTCTAAATGAGAGTGACTTAGCCAGTCGAAGTGCTGCTGCCACAAACTTGGTCTGTTCAGCGACATTAATTAAAGGGCGATGGATGTGCTCAACAGAAACCACTGGCGGCGCCTTTGGAAAGAGCACCCGATCGGCAATAACGGCAAAGCGCTCAGGTCCAACTCCAATTAGCACCTCAGGCAATAGCGTTGCAAAATGCGCCTCTAGCGCAGTGGTTCGAGGGAAACTCTTCTCTGCCATCGCAATGCGCTCAGCAAAAGTTGCCGCAATCTCTTTAAATGCGCGATATTGAAGTAAACGCGCAAAGAGCAGATCGCGAGCTTCAAGTAGCGCTAGATCAGCCTCATCCTCAACCTCACCTTGAGGTAGTAATTTTGCCGCCTTTAAATCAAGAAGTGTTGCTGCGATGACCAAAAACTCGGTTGCTTGATCTAATTGCCAGCCTTCACCGCTCTCCTCTAGCTTTCTGATGTAACCGATAAATTCATCTGTAACTATTGAAAGCGCTACCTCAGTTACATCCAACTTGTGACGTGAAATCAGCTGAAGTAAGAGATCAAATGGTCCGTCGAAGTTATCCAGGTGTACCGCAAAACCCGAATTCTCGCTCTTTTCCTGCTCTTTAGCAGAATTCTCGAGAAGCTCCATAGCCGCAAAACCTATCGTAATTACGTATAGAAACTTGCCTATTCGCACTCTTACGCCTAGGTTTCAACCTTGAAAGGCAGGTTTAACGCTTGAACGCTAAATCGACATTTGAAGAAGTTGTCACCACTGCATCTCTTACAGATTCTGCAGCGAAGACACTTCCAACTCCAACGCCATTAACAACTCATGGTGGCGCAAAGGTAATCTCAATCTTTAACCAAAAAGGTGGAGTTGGTAAAACCACAACCACTATCAATCTTGGCGCAGCGCTTGTTGAACTTGGACGCCGAGTTCTGTTGGTGGACTTCGATCCGCAGGGCGGCATGACACTTGGTCTTGGTGTGCGCGGAAACGAATTACCAAAGGAAGAGACTGTCTATTACGCGATCATGGATCCTTCTCATAATCCAGAAGATATCGTCCTTAAGAGTTCAATGCCTGGCTTAGATTTTCTACCTGCCAACCGTGAATTAGCTACTGCAGAAACAGTTTTAGGCGCAGAGATCGGCTCGCAATTTTTCCTGAAGCGAGTACTCACTCCGCTAAAGGATTTCTACGATGTAATTTTGATCGATTGTCAACCAACCATGGGTCAATTAGCTATCAACGCGCTTGTTGCTTCGGATGAAGTTATCGTGCCTTTGCAATGTGAATGGTTCTCACTGCACGGATTTATCGAATTAAATAACAATTTAAATAAGGTTCGCCAAGCGCTTAATCCAGATTTAAAACTATCTGGCATCTTGGCAACAATGTACGATCGTCGCGCAGTGCACAATCGAGAAGTTTTAGCACGTATTGTCGAACAATTTCCGGAAGATACCTTTGAAACAATTATTGCAAAGACAATCCGGTTCTCTGAAAGTTCAGTTAAAGGTGAACCAATTGTTCAATACGCGCAGAATTCTGGCGCTGCAAATGCTTACCGTCGCTTAGCACGCGAACTTATCTCTCGAGGAGGAGCTAAATGAGCCGCCGCGCTTCCCTGCCAGGTGCAGATGAATTATTTAGAGCTAAACCATTAGTTTCAGTTCCTGATGTAGTTGCATCTGAAGATGCAGTGATGCCGATTGAAGCAACTAAACCAGCAAAGAAAAGTGGTGCAGTTCGCCAAACACAACGTCGCCGCGCTACCACTGCTCGTACTCCATCAGGCCGAGAGCGTCACGATGAAAAAATTACAGTTTATTTATCACCAGATGAATTATTTGATTTAGACCAGGCAAGGATTTTGCTTCGTGGAGATCTTGGATTGGCTGCTGATCGTGGGCGCATTGTTCGCGAATCTCTTGCAGTAATAATCTCAGACTTGGAAGCCAAGGGCGAAAACTCAATTCTTGCTCGTCGCCTTCGCGGTTTATAAGAGAATAATTTAATTAAGCTCTAGGGTGCGCAAGTCGATAAGACTCGCGCACCTTATCTATTGTTATTAACGTGTAAATCTGAGTAGTTGTCACCGAAGCATGGCCAAGAAGTTCCTGAACCACCCTGATATCAGCACCACCGTCCAGAAGATGCGTGGCATAGGAATGTCTAAAAACGTGCGGCGTTACTCTCGAAGTTAGGCCAGCTTTTTCAGCTGCTCTCTTTACGATCTCCCAAGCGCTAACTCTGGATAACCGGGTGCCACGATTATTCAAGAAAAGCGCGCTCTCGCTTAATTTTTTTAATAGAGATGGCCGGGTACGAACCAGATAATCGTCAATTGCGCTTTTTGCATATGAGCCAAGCGGAACCATCCGCTCTTTGCCACCTTTACCGCGTAATTTTAAAACCCAAATAGATTCACCGTTTACCGAATTCTCAGAGATGTCAGACAGATTAATACCAACAACTTCAGATACACGAGCGCCAGTGCTATAGAGAAGTTCTAGCAGCAAGTAATCTCTTAACGAAACTGCTTCACCAGGATCCTGGCCAGCATCAATCAGCCTGGTGATCTCATCAACCGTTAACGCTTTTGGTAAACGTTGCCGCTTTCCAGTTTCCGGTAAGTCATCTGTCGGATCAGATATATTGAATTCTCGATTCAAATATTTATGAAATGAACGCACTGCACTGAAATTGCGCTCTAACGATGACGGGGCTAAATCTTTAATCGAGAATGCATACTCTTTGATTGAAGCTTCAGGATTATTGATTCGCCAATTAAGATACTTTGTTAAGTCGCGTCGATATGCTGCAACAGTATTTGCAGCTGCGCCTTTCTCTACTCGCAGATAATCAATAAACGAATTGAGTGTATGGATATCCATGGGCCGTTGCTACAGCTTCGTAAACAACTTTACCTTCGCAAACATTTAATCCCTTAGCTAAATCCTTATCGTCTCCAAGGGCTTTCTTCCATCCTTTATTTGCTATCGAGATTGCATAAGGAAGTGTGGCATTTGTAAGTGCATAGGTAGATGCAACCGGAACTGCGCCAGGCATATTTGCAACACAATAGAAGACTGAATTATGAACTCTATATGTTGGTTCAGCATGTGTGGTGGGACGCGAATCTTCAAAGCAACCACCTTGATCGATTGCAATGTCGACCAAAACTGAACCGTGCTTCATCTTGGCAACTAATGCATTGCTAACCAATTTTGGAGCTTTCGCACCATGAATCAAGACCGCTCCGATTACTAAATCAGCTGCGATAACTTCTTGTTCAATTGAATGATCATTCGACATCAATGTCTTGATAGTTCCGTTGAAAAGTGAATCAATATATTGCAGACGGTTGGTGCTGCGATCGAGAATAGTTACATCAGCACCTAAACCTCTAGCCATTACCGCTGCATTTAATCCAGCAACTCCACCACCAATAACGACAACTTTTCCTGGACGAACACCAGGGACTCCACCTAGAAGTACACCTCGCCCACCATTTGGCTTTTGTAGCGCGGTTGCGCCGACTTGAGTAGATAGACGCCCTGCTACTTCAGACATTGGTGCCAGAAGTGGCAGCTGTCCATTTACTTCAACTGTTTCGTAAGCAATCGCAATGTTCTCTGATTTGATTAACGCATCGGTGCACTCTTTTGAAGCGGCTAGATGTAAGTAGGTATAAAGAATCTGCCCCTTCTTCATCAACGGATATTCCGCAGAAAGTGGTTCTTTTACTTTCATGATCATTTCGGCTTGTTCCCAAACGCTCTTTGCATCTGGAGCAATTTCTGCACCTTCGGCAATGTAATCAGCGTTTGTAATTGCCGAACCTAAACCGGCATCACTTTCGATAATTACTTTATGGCCGTTTTTGACGAATTCACGAACACCAGCCGGGGTTAGCGCAACGCGAGCTTCGAGTGTTTTAATCTCTTTAGGTACACCAATAATCATTAGGCTATTTAATCGCAGCTTTAATCAGACCAGCAAATAAAGGATGTGGTCTAGTAGGACGCGATTTGAACTCTGGATGAGCTTGTGTACCAACATAATAAGGATGAACTTCGCGTGGTAGCTCTACAAATTCAACCAAGTCACGTTCGGTATTCATTCCACTAAAAACCATACCTGCGGCTGCGATTTGCTCGCGATACTTATTGTTTACTTCATAGCGATGGCGATGGCGCTCAGTGATTTCAGTTTCACCGTAAACTTCTGCAACGATTGAGCCTGCCTTTAGTGAAGCTTTATAAGATCCCAATCGCATAGTTCCGCCTAAATCACCACCACCGGAAACATTGGCGATTTGGTCCTCCATAGTTGCAATAACTGGTGCTTTGGCATCTGGGGCAAATTCCGCAGAATTTGCATCATTTATTCCAGCTAAATAACGAGCGCCTTCGATAACCATGCATTGCAACCCTAAACATAGGCCGAGAGTAGGAATCCGATTCAATCTTGCAAAATTAAGTGCACCGACTTTTCCTTCGATTCCTCTAACTCCGAAACCACCAGGGACACAGATTGCATCCACGTCACTAAGTGCGTTCTTCGCACCTTCAGGAGTAGCGCAGTTATCTGATGGCACCCATTTAATTTCGACTTTTGCATTATTTGCAAAACCGCCGGCACGTAGCGCTTCGGTCACTGATAGGTAAGCATCTGGCAGATCAATATATTTGCCAACCAATGCCACTTTTACATGATGTTTTGGATTGTGGACTGCTTCTAGCAAGACTCCCCAGTCGCCCCAATTAACATCTTTCGCCTTCAAGCCAAGGCGACGAACTACATATGAATCTAAACCCTCATTAAACAGTACCTTTGGAATGTCGTAGATTGATGGCGCATCTACTGCCGCTACCACTGCTTCTTGATCCACATCGCACATCGCAGAAATTTTTCGCTTAACCGAATCTGGAATCTGACGGTCCGAACGTAGGACTACCCCATCGGGTGCGATACCAATACTACGAAGTGCCGCTACGGAATGTTGAGTTGGTTTAGTTTTTAATTCTCCGGAAGGACCGATATATGGAACTAGTGAGATATGTAAATAGAAGACATTGTCGCGGCCAACTTGCTGGCGAATCTGACGTGCAGCTTCCAGAAAAGGTTGAGATTCAATATCTCCAACAGTTCCGCCAATTTCAGTAATGACTAAATCTACATTTGGCCCATCAAATGCCAACATGCGCTCTTTGATTTCATTGGTGATGTGCGGAATGACCTGAACCGTTTCTCCTAAGTATTCACCGCGGCGCTCTCTAGCAATAACTCTCGAATAGACCTGTCCGGTAGTTACGTTCGCATCACCGGAGAGAGATCTATCTAGGAATCTTTCGTAATGTCCAATATCTAAATCAGTTTCAGCACCATCATCAGTAACAAAAACTTCACCGTGCTGGAAAGGATTCATAGTGCCTGGATCCACGTTTAAATATGGATCGAGCTTTTGCATCGTGACGCGTAATCCGCGTGCCACCATTAGACGACCAAGGCTGGAAGCTGTTAAACCTTTTCCGAGACTTGAGGCGACTCCGCCAGTTACAAAGAGATGTTTAGTCACATGAGAATTGCTCATGGAGCAGAAACTTATCACGGATTTCAGCGTGACTCTGCAATTAGCTCCTCTGCGTGTTTGCGCGCTGATTCCGAATCTTCGTGGCCGGCCAACATGCGGGCAATCTCTTCAATTCGTTCATTAGTTGAGACTTTTCGCACTTGACTAAGTGAAACCGAGCCACTTTCATCTTTGGAAACCACAAAATGGGTATCGCCCCAAGCCGCAACTTGAGGTAGATGAGTAACCACAATTACCTGTGCAATTTTCGATAGCGCTTTTAATCTTCTGCCTACTTCTATTGCTGCTTTACCACCGACTCCGGCATCAACTTCATCGAAAATGTAAGTGCCAATAGTTTCATTCTGTTCTGATGCTGCAATCACAACTTCAATTGCAAGTGCAACTCTTGATAATTCGCCACCTGAAGCACCCTTTGCAATTGAAACTAAAGGGGCATCTTTGTGAGTTTGCAGAAAGAAATTTACTTCATCAAGACCTGTTGCAGTTAGCTCTGTAAATTTTGATCCGTTCTTTACTTCAACCACCAAATTAGTACTTGGCATTGATAGCGAGTGGATCTCATGCGAAACTGCTACAGATAATGACTTCGCTTTCTCATTTCGAATCTTAGAAATTTGCTTTGCCTCAACTAACGCAGCTTCTTGCAGTTTGTCCAGGTCGCGTTCCAATTCGGCGATTCGGTCATCTCCACCTTCTAGATCTGCTATTTCATTATCGATATTGGCGCCAAGTTCGATTAATTCATGTAACGCCTGATTTGAATCGCCGCTTGTCGATTTTGAATGGCGTTTAATAAATGAATTGAGTTCACTCTTTCGGTTCTGTAAATATTCCAAACGGCTCGGATCTGCTGCCAAATCGGATAGGTAGCTTGCTAAATTTGCCGCAAGGTCTTGCACTTCAAAAAATGCTTCATTTAATTGCTCGGAAATCTCCGTGAGTGAAGGGTCAAGCGATACCGCTTTCTCTAGCAATTTACGGGCACTGCCAAGCTGGGTTAATACACCATTTTCATCATCTTCGAGAATTCCGCTGGCGCTCCCAGCGGTACTAGTTAAACCTTCTACAGAATTTAATCTACTAATCTCATCATTTACCTCTTGCAATTCTCCTGCTTGAGGTTTGATTTTCTTGAGCGCAGATGCAAATTCCTTTAGCGCCTCCAACTCTCTTTCGCGCTCTTTGCCTGCGCTCTTCATAGCCTTTATTCGCTTGCTTAACTCATTTGCTTCTGTAACTGCACTCTGCAATTTTGATAGATCAATATTGGCATAGAGATCTAGTAGTTCTAGATGCTTTGATGATTTGGTCAATGTCTGACTAGCTGCCTGGCCATGCACCATTACTAACTCTTCCGCAATTTCCTGAAGCGCACTTGCGCTTACCGCAGTGCCACTGGCAACTGCTTTAGATTTACCATCTTTATTTACAGTTCTAGTGAGAATTAATTCTCCATCTTCGGAGATGATTCCTTTTTCATCAAATCGATCTACAAGCTTTTTGGGGATAGTAAAGGTGGCATTTGCAATTGCGCGTTCTGCACCATGTCTTACTAATGCAGAATCTGATTTGCCTCCAAGTACTAAGTTGAGTGCTGTTAAAACCATGGTCTTTCCGGCTCCAGTTTCGCCGGTGATCACAGTCAGGCCCGGACCGAATTCAAGAAGTGATTTTTCGATAACTCCAATGCCAGAAATACTTATTTCATTTAGCGTTGGACGATTAGGCACCGCGCCATCCTTCGACTGGTAATTTAAATTTGGCGACTAAGCGGTCACTGAAATTTGTGCTTCGAACGTGCGCTAATTTGATTGGATCACTAGCACGCTTAACTTTTACTCGATCGCCAACTAGTAAGCCTTCAAATCTAAGCGCATCAGCTTTAACTATTCCATCCTCGGAAAGAATATCTATCGCAATATCTGATGATGGTGGAATAACCAATGGGCGGGTAAAAAGTGCATGCGCTGCGATTGGGGTAACCACTAGCGCATCGGTTTGCGGCCAAATAATCGGCCCACCGACGCTAAATGCGTATGCGGTTGAACCGGTAGGGGTCGCAACTATCAAGCCATCTGCCCACCAACTGCTAATTGGACGTCCATCGATCTGTAGAAGTAGTTCGATCATCGTGCCTTGTTCGCATTCGATGGTCACTTCATTTAGCGCCCAACCAGTTGCAGTGCTCTCTCCACCACGTTCGATCTCATATTCAAGTATCAAGCGTGGTTCGATGACATAAGTTTTATTGATGATTGCCTGGGCAATCTCTTCGTATGAGCTCTTTTCGACTTCGGCCATAAAACCAACACGACCAAGATTGATACCGAGCAGCGGCACTCCTAAACGTCTGGCGACTACTGCCCCACGTAAAATAGTTCCATCGCCACCTAAAACAATCACAATTTCGGCATCAGCATCTTCAACAAATTCAAAACCTGTTAGCAATGATTTAATTTTGCTCTCAGCGTCAATTGCTTCCTGGCGATTTTTATTGACTATGAAAATCGCTTTTCGATTTTGGACGGCCATCATTGAGGACCAATCGCAATCGCTGCATCCAAGTCAGATTCATTAATCTCACCTGCGCCACGGCGTAACCATAAGAAATATTCAACATTTCCGGCAGGTCCCGGTAATGAAGAGGCAACAATTCCTAAAGTGCCAAGTCCAACATCAAATGCGCTCTCTGCGACATCTAGGACGGCAGCTTTTCTAAGACCTGGATCACGTACTACGCCACCTGCACCAAGTTGTTCGCGTCCCACTTCAAATTGTGGCTTAACCATTAAGAGGTAATCAGCCTCTGGTTTAGATACCGCAGCAAGCGCCGGAAGTACCAGCGTTAACGAGATGAAAGAGAGGTCTGCGACTATTAAATCAACTGGTTGGCCAACTTGTTCGCCAGTCAAATGGCGAATGTTGGTTCGATCCAGAATTTTTACGCGCGGATCTTGGCGTAACTCCCAAGCCAATTGGCCATAGCCAACATCAACTGCAACTACTTCTGCTGCCCCTCGACGAAGTAATACATCTGTAAAGCCACCGGTAGATGCACCGGCATCAAGTGCGCGTTTACCTTCGACTTTAATCTCTGGGAATGCATCGAGCGCGCCAGCTAATTTGTGTCCACCTCGGGAGACAAAATCATCTCGCTCGCCTTGAATAACAATGGAAGTTTCGGCATCTACCTGCGATGCAGATTTCGTAGCAGGAATACCATTTACTAAAACCGATCTAGATTCAATTAAATCAGCCGCATTTTCTCGTGAACGTGCAAGTCCACGGCGTACCAATTCTGAATCTAAACGATTTTTCATAAGTATTAAATTTCGTCGATACTCTTTAGCGCTTCGGTTAATTTGGCATGAAGCGCCTCATACCTTGCCACATGCTCTGGAAGTTCTGAACCTTCAATTGATGAGAGCTCTGCACGGATTTCATCTAAATTAATTTGACTCATTTTCCTGACCTCCCTGACCTCTTTGTTGCGCGCTTTTTAACATTTTTATTTGATGCAGCTTTGCCCGGCTTTACAGACTTTCCTGATTTGCCGCTCTTCGCTTTGCTTACCGGCTTGCCTTCAAGAGCTGCAATACGAGCTTCCAGCTTCTGGAAATCTGATTTCTTAACGAAGCCTCTTTTGGTGACAGCCTTTTCTACTTCATCTTCGATGCGAAGACGAAGTGCTTCGCCGCTCTCTTGAATCCAAGTATTGACTTGCCCAGCAAGTTCAACCGGATCAGAATCCTTTAATCGCTTTAAGTTATCGCGTAGATCTTTGATGGCCACGCGATAACTTTACCGCCTTAAGCCCTCTCTGAAATTACCTATATCCGCTTAATTTCGTTGGTTACCACCTGCCAACGGCTTGCAAGACCATTGGCGCTCTTCCAGAAGCGACGTCTTATGGAGCCTGAAATTTCTACCCATTCGCCATCTTTCAAAGAGAGCGCGGTTCGCCTGCTTTTAGCGCTCCAACTTTCTAGATCTATGGTGTCAACGCCGCCTTCGCTTCGGGTAATTGCAATTCGAAATTGCACTACAACATCGCCGCTAGGGAGCTCGCGTTCGGTTGCGATTGTTGTGACCCAACCTCTTAGCGCAACATCATTTAGTGAGTAATCAATCTCTTCTGCGCTGCTCTGTTCTGCCATTTCTTTTTTACCTCCAATTGATAGTTCGCAAAGAAGCCTTTTGGCTTTAATGGAGCTATCTTCGAAGAGGGTTACGACAGCGCAACTTAGTTATTCACAGACACTTGGAGAAATTATGAGATGTTAGGAGATGTTAGGAGATGTTAGGAACGCTCGCTGGCATCAGTGACTTCGTCAACATCAATGGCTGCACATTTTGCAAACCACTTACGCGCTTCATCTTTACGCCCCGCT
>JACCDP010137106.1_pt1 | contig 28619 bp, 31 predicted proteins | sample 7445841 | NCBI WGS metagenome assembly JACCDP01 (sample SAMN15323441, study PRJNA562643) | freshwater metagenome | isolation source: river surface water | place: USA:Blue River Watershed | collected 2017-08-17 | reverse complement strand
ACATCCAGCAGATCTAGCAATGGCTAGAGGAGTAAAAGTAATAGCAACACCCGCAGTTATTACAAAGGAAGTAGAAAAAGCGACTAAAGCCGCTGAAAAAGCAGTTAAAGATGCGCAAAAAGCAGCTGAAAAAGCAGCAAAAGAAGCAATGGCTGCAGTAGAAGCTGCAATTGAAACTAAAGACGCAGAATAATTAAATGTCACCTAACCTCCAATATCATTTAAACGAAAATTTGTGTATCGCTGAATCGGTTTTTAGACCAGGCAGCGATGCACATATTTCTTTATTGACTGAGGCTAGGTTTCATTTTGAAAATGGGGTTAAATTAGACCCGATTACAGAAGAATTATTCATAAAAACCGATTTAGGTTTTATTGGAGAATGGAATGGAGAGCCAGTTCCCCTAGATTTTCCAATTGAAGAGATTAATGAGGCCGAATACAAAGGTCGAGAAATCAGGCTAAATTATCCAAAACGTGGAGGTACTAAAAAGTATCACGTTTATGTTAAAAATCCAAAAACTGGCAAAATTATTAAAATTGCGTTTGGTGATATTCATGGAGGTCTTACTGCAAAGGTAAGTAATCCAAAGGCTAGAGCAAGTTTTGCAGCTAGACACCAATGTCATCTTAAAAAAGATAAAACTAAAGCTGGGTATTGGGCATGTCGAATAAATCGATACGCTCACCTATGGGGCGGTAAAACTTACCCCGGCTATTGGTAATTAATATTATGAACAAAGTACTTTCATATTCAGAATTTATTACAGAGGCACGAAAAACCAAAAACTCGCCTGACTGGCACGATTCAGATGCCCCTGATGCAAATGGTAAATTTAAAAATCTTGGAATTAAAGCCTTGGCTTCGTGGTTAATTAAAACCAGAGGCGGCGATATGCGAAAGATTACTGGAAGTCTTAACCAGCAAATAGTTTTTAACCGTAATGATAATCCATCCTATGCTAAAAAGATGGAAAAGGTTAGAGAAGAAGTAAAAAGACAGCTTAAGAAAAAGTCATAATCTATGTACGTAAAACCATTTAGCGAATATTTGAGTTTACTTGAGAAAAAGTCAAACCCAGAAAATCCAGCACAATATAAAGCCCCAGAAGGAAGTGCAAGAGATAAAAAGTTAGATAAGGCTAAACGCCTATTAGATAGTGGCAAAAAGGAAGCTGCCTATAAACTTAGAGATGAGATGGAAGCTGCTGAAAGAAAAAAGTCTAGCTGGAAAAATACCCCAAGACCAGATTCAAAGGTAACTGAAGCTAGTAAGAAAAAATCTTCTAATCTTAGTAAAGAAACTCTAGCTAAAATTAGAGCAGTTGCTAATAAAAAAGGTTACTCGTTTGCCGATTTAAAACGTGAATATACTAAAGGTCTAGGTGCATATTACTCTTCTGGTTCCAGACCAGGAATGACTGCTCATCAATGGGCAATGGCTAGAGTAAATGCGGCAAGTCCAAGTAAATCTTGGGCAGATGTCAAAAAGACTAAGTAGCATGCATCCATATAAAGATATATCATCTGGTGACAACTGGGTAATACGAGAATTCACCCAAACAGTTGACCCAATTGAACTATTATGGCATAGAGATGATGAAGACCGTGAACTTGAATTAATTGAGGGAAACGGTTGGAAGATACAATTAGATAATACTCTACCGATAGAGTTAACGCAAACCCAAAGAATAAATATTAAAAAGCATGATTGGCATCGACTAATTAAAGGAGATGGTAATCTGATTGTAAAAATCTATAAATTATAAAATGGCATTCGAAATCGGGGATAAAGTTAAGCTTAGATTATCTAAAGATACAATGGATCGTCTTAACCTAGTTGGCGCTCCAATTGATAATAAAATTGTTACTATTGGTAAAGTTTATAAATTAGATTATGCTCCAGACCAAACTTTATACATGGTTGATTTAGATGAGCCAATTGAATTTGAAGAAACTACATTTGATGAAATCTATGATCTTAGAGATGCAGATTTGGACTTAATTGATGCAAATGAGCCTCTTACCGAGAATAAAGTATTAAGGTTTTCTTCTTTTTTAAATGAAGCAAAGAAACCTGCTAGTTGGTATTTCGGGATTGCCGATTGCCATGGTGTAGAATCTTTTAATAAAGAAAATATTGATCACACATATCTAGATCAACTGGACAGAATTCACGATTTAGGATTAGCCGACGAAACTGCTCCAACCAGAAAGAGTGTAATGAAAGAATACAATGGGCAACTAACTATGATGATGATGCGTTGTCGATTCAATGAACAGCGTCATCCAGTTGTCTATCGAGTTTTATTAACAGATGATGTTGCTGATTATATTCAATCATTAGTTGATCAACGAGATTATATTGGTGCACTAAATGCAATTAAAGACCACTCAACAGAGATTCAATTAGCTAGAGGTCAAGGAGCCAATCTAGAAAGACGCTGGAATATGATTCCTAATCCAGAGCTTGATCCATTCCATGGATAATCCATTATCAACACATACGAACTTTCTTATTGTCACAAATAGATAATAAAAAAGGATTAGCTAAATGGCTTTAGACTCAAAGGGACAAGAAGTTCCAGTTTTTGATACGCGAACCGGTGCGCCACAATCAACCGGTTCAGCAACCTCTTTATTTAATGCGTTTTATATGTTTAAATATAGTGGAGGAGTTGATGTGATATCTTCAGCAACGTATTCGTCAACTAACCAAAATTCCAAAAACGGCGCAGCCCCTAAAGTTATTAGTAATCCAACTGCATCTGCAATTGTTGAATGGGCTAAAACCATTCCAGCAAACCAAGAAAATAATAAGTACGCTGTACAAAATTCTCCATATTCGTGGTCAGATTTTCTATTTTGTAAATGGTATGGCATTGTTCCAAATAATAGGTTAATTACACTTAGAAAATTTCCATTGGGAACTAATGATGATGCAGGAATTAGAAGAAAAAAGACAATTCAAAATATACCACTTGCACAAGCTGTGACTTGGTTTGGAGCAGGAACCGGCAATGATCTAAACCAAATGTGGCAAAGCACATGGTCTCTAGCCTGGACAAAAAAGGACACAGCTCCAAAAGAAGTTCAAGGAAATAATATTGTAAATTTTTCACAAGCTTTAGTTAAAGCCCTACCGGCTGGAATGAATGAATTTGTTAAAAAGGCAATTGAAAATCTTGCAAACCAGGCCGATATGGAAGCTGGAAAAGGCGGCCTAATTCAAATAGGTAAGGCTACCATTGAAGCAGCTGAGCAAAATTATCTAAAGACACTATGGTCAGATACTGGTGCATTTTTTAATCAAATACAAGGACCAGTTAATGTTAAAAATCAATTTTTGATTAGAGATAGAGGACTTTCTCCAACTGCGCCTGATGCAAACTGGAAAATTGTGTTTGAATATAAAACAGATTCGTATTTTGGTATGAGTCAAAAAAGAGTTGCACTAGATATTATTGCAAATATGTTAGCATTGACCTATTCAGATGGAGAATGGTTAGAGTCACTAAACATATACTATAAAAGACTTGGACTTGCACTTAACCCAACTGAACAAGCTCTTATTGAATCATCATTTGTTGGAGGAGTATTAAATCCAGATGCTTTGGTCAATGCTTTTTTAGAGATTGCCAAAGCCAGATCTACGTCTATTCTTGAAAAGGCGTCAGAGCTTGCAACAGCTGGTGTACAGGGAACAGTAAATGTAGTAACTCAAGCCGCTGGATCATTACTATCAGGAAAGGATTTTAACATTAATGCGTATGCAGGAATGTCTGCTGATCAAAAGAAAACGTTACAAAATGCGCTTGATATAGAGTTAACTAAAGCCCTAGCTGAAAGTTTTCCAGGATTTGTTCAACAAAGAGCAAATGTTGCAAATGTTCCAACTGGAAACTGGCACTTAACTATTGGTAATCCAATGAACCCTATTATGAGAATCGGTGATATCGTTGTCAGAAGTTGTCAATTAGAGTTTGGTGAAGAATTAGGACCGGAAGATTTTCCAATTGACTTAAAGTTTACAGTAACCCTTTCTCCAGTTAAACCAAGAGATAGCGCAGATATTAGACAAACCTTTAACTTGGGAAGAATTGATTACACTGAAACCTTTGAAGGCCACACATATGATAAAGCAAATTCACATGGAGTCGAAAATAAAAATTTATCACAAGCTAGTGCTGGAAATGGTGGAGATAATGCGGCAATGAAAGTATCGACTGAGAGACTAGCTTCAGTTTCAACCTGGTTAAATGATAGGTATGGTGCTGGAATGGGAGATAAAACTTACCTAAAAGAAGTATATTTCTATGTGCCTAAGCAGGTAGGAACAGTTGGCGGATCTAAATAATAAAAATATAACTCAATAAATGCTATTATTTAAAACTTTATCATCTAAACCATTTTTTGCAGGAAGTTTTACTCAAAAAATACTTAGTAAACGTACTGTACAATTTTCAAATGTCCAGCCAACAACTGATTTTAATTGGCATAGAGTTGATCCAAGTGAAGAAATGAGACCAGATCTAATATCGTTTCTTTATTATGGAACAGAAAACTATGCAGATATCTTATGTAAATATAATGGTATATCTAATCCATTTAGCTTGGTTCGAGATCAATTAATCAAGGTTCCTAAGGAACCTAATTCGTATTTTATTACAACTGAGGACATTATTGATAAAGGAACCGTTAAGGCTACCCCAAATATAATATTATCGACTCAAAAAGATTCGGCTAGGCTTTCATATTTAAAGAAACTTGGAACAAGTTTAGCTCAGCCTAATTTAAATTTACCGAATGATAAAAATATTAAAGTTCAAAACGGAAAAGTTATATTTGGAGCAGACGTAACAAAGGTCAATAAACAAGATTGTCCAACTCCTATTTCAAGATCAAACGTACTAAAAAACCTAATTGAATCAAAAATATTTAAATAATGTCAGCTGATCCAAATTCAATATTAGCAATAACTCAACCTAATTTGGAAATTAGGCGGATTTCTCATGTAAATCCAGATGAGCTTAATAAAGATGTAGTTGTTAATAGATCAAATAATGCAAATATTCAAACTGCAACAGGTTTAGTTACTCCATATGTTGAAATCGATAATTATATTGTTCCACAAGATAAGTTAATTTCAATGTCAATAAATCAAACTGGGTTTCTTCCAGAATTGACCTTAAGTTTTATGGATACGACTGGTGTATTTTCTGGCATGTATTTTCCAAGAACCAATCCTATTTTAAAGCTATACATAAAGGCCCTTTCGCCAGCATTAAAACCAATCAGGTCTGACTATTTAATTACTAATATTGTAAGTTCAGAACTAAGCACTCTTTATACTGGTGCAGGTCAAATTGAAAGTATTTATACCGTTACTGCAAAATTGTATGTTCCTGGAATATATGGAAATACTGTACAAAGTATTCCAAATAAAAAATCTTGGGAAGCGTTGAAACATATAGCAGATCACCTGAAATTAGGGTTTGCAACAAATGAAACCTCAACCGATGATGCAATGACATGGATTAATCCAAATGGAACTATTGAAAATTTCATACAGGATATTTCGTCTAGAGCATACAAGAACGAAAAAAGTTTTTTTGGATGTTTTATTGATACTAATTATATCTTAAACTTTGTTAATTACGAAAAGGCTCTTAGTAAAGATACTAAAGTTATGCAAACTCCAGGCGATGCTATGGAGTCTCAATATAGTGCACTTAATAGCGTAAATAAAACAGAATCTAAAGATGATAAGCCCAAAGAAACCGGTCTGATTGATGTATTATTGTCTTCGTCACTTAAAGATACTCATACTGGATTTCATATTGCACACTATGCAATGTATTCTAATCACGGTGAAGTTTTATCAAAACAAAGCTTTAGAAAAAGTATTATGTGGCATGATAGAAATTTCTACTTAGAAAATAAACAGCCGATTAATCACTATATTGAACCGCTAAGCGAAAAAACAATTGAAAGTAAAGAAACTAGTTATCAAAAGCCTAGACTTGCAACCTTTACAAAGGAGCAAACTATTAGATGGGTTGGAGTTGATTATAATAACGGACACTCAAATTATAAATTTGCTAGACTATTAAATAGTCATAATACTGATGAGCTCGGCAAAAATTATCTAGTGGTTAGACTTCCTGGGGTAACCCAAGCAATTTATAGAGGCGGTAAAGTTGAAGTTATGATTAAAAGATTAGTATCTAATGAAAAAGATGCAATTGCGCCAGACGCAAAATTTGAACAGCCCGAAAATGCTATGAGGGGAACCAAGGAGGTAATTGATCTATACTTAACTGGTCCATATATTGTAAAAGATATAATTTATGAATTCAATGCAACACCAGAGTCATCTGAATTTAAATATTCAACTGAACTTATTTTAGTTAGACGAGAATGGATTGAAATTAGTGATAACAATAAATTGGACTCAGAAAAAAACGTTTAATATTACATGAGCAGAGCACGACGTAACGCACAAGAAAATTCATATGCTGATAGTACACCAAAAACTGACAGATCCTCTGATGCAAAGAGAAACTCAGCAATTGCTTCTATTGTAGGGGAAAAATCTACAAGATCTTTACCTAATATTATTCAATCATTTAGAAATGCCAGACTTTCAATTGGATACGATGAGCCTACTTATTTTGGATTTGCCCTAGACATACATAGTCAGTCTAGCGAAGCGGAAGGCATAATTAACCCATACACTGGACTTAGAGCAAACCCGCTATTTTATTTGCCAGCGTGGACAAAAATGAATCCAGATGGAAGCGGTATTACTGAAGTAAACACCGGAAAAAACTTTCCATTACTTGTTACAGATGCAAATGAGGCGTGCGCAATCCAATATTTAAATAGTTTTTCACTGGATCTTAGTGAAACTAATGATGAAATTTTACCTAAAAATCTTTTATTAAATTCTGCTGCTCAAGAAACTATTACCAATAGACCCGCTGGAGAATTAAATCGGGGTTATTATTTAATGGAATTTATTAAAATTTTAAATTCAATTCAAGAAAAATCTCCATGGACATTTAAAGAACTGGATGGTATTCCATCACTATGGAAAGCATGTCAAGCAGGATATGACTATAAACCTATTGAAATTACAATAGTTGGAGATGAGACAGTTGATCTTAGATTAACTAGATTAGCTGAGGCCTATCGTATGTTAAGTTACGATTCTTTTAATGGTAGAAAAACTTTATCACCTAACCTTGAAAAATTTTCAATGGATATTTACTTTATGGACCTACGTTTCTTAAAAAATGGAGAAGACGTTGGCCTTAATATTAATCTAGGATTAGGCGGAGATGCCAGTGCTCAATATGATGAATCTTTTAGCGGTCAAATAAACTTTGGTGGAATTGCCTTTAGATGTATGGGATGCAGATTTGATTTTTCGAACTTTTTAGAAAATTCAACACAAGTTAAATCTTCAACTGGTGAATCTTCAGGTAATTTGCAACCAAAAATTAAAATTATTATTGACCGAGTAATGCCAGCTACATATTTTGGAGATAAAGCCTTTGGCACCGCAGGGTTTGTTGAAGATGAAGCTGGTACCGCTGCACTATTTGGTGGCATCGGCGGGGCGCTTAATCTTGGCCCATTTACTGGAGGAATTAACAGAGTACTATCAGCTGGACGAAGAGCCCTAACCAATATCTTAGGAACACCTCAGCGCGCGCTAAATGATGCTTTACTTGGACTTCAGAGAAGATTTGAAGATGGAGTTGATAATTTATTAGACTCTGGACCATTAAGCTCAAGGCCATTTGAGCAAAAATCGGTGGAGACTCTATTAAATGAGCGTAAGGTTGGAAATTCTCTATCTGCTGATTTATTTCCAGGAAATGATATTAGAACAGGGTCGCCTATTGCAAAGGATGTATTTTCAGGAACGGACATTCGAACTACAAGTCCAATTAAAAGAGATGTTTTTCCTGGAAAAGACACTCGAACTACTTTACCAATTGTAAATGATGTTTTTCCCGGACAAGATACAATTCCAACTGGAAAAATTAACAGTGATATGTTCCCTGGAGATGTTCCTATCATGACAGCAATAAACCAAAGAAAAGTTGGAGGTAAAATAACTAGTCAAAATCCACTTAAGCCATAATGATTTTAAACAGAGACTTAGATATTAAACGTTCTTCAGACACAACCGCGGACTATATTGTAAAAAAATATATGGGAACGGTTGTTGACGCAAACGATCCTCTTAAACAGGGCCGTTGTAAAATTTTAGTACATGGAGTATTTGATACACTAAAAACTGAGGATCTTCCATGGGCAAATCCAATTGCAAAACCTGCATTTTTTGGTAAAGAGGGCGCTGCGAGTATTTCTATTCCAAAAAATGGAGCACTAGTAGTTGTAACATTTGACCAAGGTGATATCTATTCTCCAGAGTATTCTCAACTACAAGAATTAGCAGCAGATTTACAAGAAGAGTTAAAAAAAGAAGGAGAGTATTTAGGATCCCATTTTATTCTTTGGGATGGAGACGAACAGCTTAAATTATGGTTTACTGTAGGTAAAGGTTTAACTTTTGAAAACAAGAAATCTAGAATTAATATTGCCCAAGATTCAACTATTACAATTGAACATAAAGACACTGAATCAATTATTGAATTAGAGGGTCCAACTATTAAAATTGTTGCAAATTCGACGGTAGATATTACAGCAACATCTGAAGTTAGATTGACTTCCGAACAAGTATGGCTTAGAGGTGATTTTACCCGTCTTGGAGCAAGCGGGCTAACTGAACCGGCTGTTATGGGAGATGCACTTATGGCAACAATTGAGTCCCTTGCATCAATGATAGATGGTAAAATGCCATCTACCCCTGGCCTAGCTAAAGGCGTTGTAAGTTTAGCAAAACCATTAATTTTATCAGACACTGTTACGGTAGGTAAGTAATTGGTATATTAATTATAGTGAAAGACTATTATAATATACTAGGCATAGAGCGTGGATGCAGTCAGGAAGATATTAAAAAGGCTTACCGAAAGTTGGCTATTAAATATCACCCTGATAAAAATCCTGACGGCGATTCCAAATTTAAGGAAATTGCTGAGGCTTATGGTGTATTAGGAGACGAGTCTAAACGTAAAAACTACGATCGTGGCGGTTCTACCTTTGAGGATCTTCGAGACATGTTTGGTGGATTTGGAGACACTGATATTTTTACCCAAAACTGGGGTATTGATCTAGATATCGTAGTAAATCAAAAAATTGATCTTAAAGACCTTTTGGTTGGTAAAACAATTGAGGTAGTTTATAATAAAAAGGGCGAATCTACTCCAAACCGATTTAGTGTCGATATTAGCCCAGATAAATCTAAACATCAGCTTATTTTTGATGGCAATCGAGTATTTTCCAGATTGACTTTCCAAAATATGGGTAATCAAGGTAAACTTGGCGGAGGTTCAATGTTTAATCGAACCTTTATCGGTAATCTATATGTATTATTAGAAATTGTATTACCTGCTAGTATCACGCTCGATTCAGTTGGAAATATCATTGATAGTCGCGAAGTAACCCTCGATGAATTAATTAATATTGAAAATCTAATCTTTGAATCTGTTTCTGGCACAAAGTTTAAGATTAAATCGCTTAGTGCCAAATCTTTTAGCGACATTCAAATTACCATTCCAGGCAGAGGATTAGGGTCTGCAGTTCAAAATAAAGGTGCATACATCTTTAAAATTCACACAAAGATACCAAATTTTGATAAACTAACTGATCTGGAGAAGAAAGATCTAATAAGCCTAATAAATAAGACTAAATAGGTGTCAACTTGTCACTTGTTGCAAATTATTTGTATCAATACGATATAAATAATAAAAAAAATCAGGCAACGTGGTCCTTACAGGCGTAAACGAAATTACAAATACTTCAGATATGCTCTTTATTATTGAAAGAGTAAATGAAGGTTTAAACACAGCTAAGTTAGAGAATGGCGACATTGTTATGGAAGGTGTTTGTGCAGTATTTGACACAAAGAACAATAACAACCGTATCTATGAAAAAGCTGAGTATCTACCGCACCTAGAATACCTAAACGAGAAAATCGAAAGAGGTCAATTATTTGGTGAGTTAGACCACCCTCAAAATTTTGATGTTTCACTTAAGAATGTTTCTCACGTAGTTGAGAAATTGTGGTATGATCAAGATTCAAATAACGTAAAAATTAAAGTACGTCTGCTAAATACACCAGCTGGCCAGATTGCAAAAACTCTAGTTGAGTCAGGCTGTACTATTTCAACTTCTTCAAGAGCTGCTGGTCAGGTAATGAATGAAGGTAAAGTAAAAATCCAAAGAATATTCACATACGATCTAGTAGCTGAACCTGGTTTCAGCGAAGCAGTTCTTAGACGATCAGTTAACGAGAGCTTCCAAAGCAATTATTCTATGCTTTTCGAATCTTTGGATAATATTAAATCGACCTCAATTATAAACAAATTAGTCGATATTTCTGAGAGTTTAAACCTCGCAGAATCGATCAAAGTTTATAAGATAAATAATGAAGAGATAGTAAAACCTATGGAAAATAATAACAAACACATGACTAATGAGTTTGTAACGAAAGAAGCATTCAACCAATACTCTGAACTTGTTAAGAGCAAGTTCGACGCGCTTAAAGAGAGCGTAGATAAAATGGTTGATAACTTCGCAGTTACCGAAGACGACCAACCTGTTGAAGATCCAACTTTGGTTGAAGATCCAAACGCTGAAAAAGAAGAAGCACCTGCAACTAATGATCAATTGGTTGAGTATGTTAACTATCTTTCAAGCGAGCTTAGCAAAGTAATTGAATATAACAATTACCTTTCTGGCATGTTAAACAAATCTATTAACTATTCTGAGCATGTTGCTGAGAGAGTTAATAAGGTAATCGATTACTCTGATTATCTTGCTGAAAAAGTTGAACAAGGTATCGGTTATGCTGAATACGTTGGAGAAAACTTAAATAATGCAATTGATTACTCTGAGCATATCGCAGAAAACGTAAACAAAAATATCAAATACACAGAATACTTAGCTGAAAACCTTGATAAAGGAATTCAATATTCTGAGTATGTTGCTGAAAAATCAGAGCAAGGTATCAGATACACTGAATATGTTGCTGAGAATTTAAAGCATTCTATTGGTTACGCTAACTATCTTGCTGAGAACCTTGAAAAAGGAATCAAATATTCTGAATACATTGCTACTTCATTAAATGAAGGTAAAGTAGGTCTTTCTACTGGAACTGCTTCTGCATTTAGTCAAATTGAAAAATTAGACGAATCTGTAAACTACCAAGTTTCTGAAGGTTCTAATGTTAATGATATTGTTAGCTCAGTTAACTCTATCGTTAAGCATATCAAAGATAACTCAGCTAAATCTGTATTAGAAAGCAGATATCCATTCTTAAAACTTCTTAACGAAGATAATAAATCAAGATTCTTTAATTTAGATCAAACTCAAAAAACTGCTATCATTGAAGCTCTTTCTGGAGCAGTTTACTTCAAAGAAGAAGATGTTCTTCAAATTATTGAGTCTGTTCTTAACAAACAAGAAGAAAACACTCCAACCTTTATTAAATTCATGCCAGCTAAATTCAAAGAGGTTTACGAAAGCATGACCCCTGCTGAAAAGAGCCGCTTAGAAGCACAAGCTTCTCTAACTGTTCTTAACACTCAGTACCAAGTTAAAAACTTCTGGGAAAGCAGAGATTTAAGAGGAGTTAATGAAAGAATTTATTTCGAAAAACAAAATAAAAATGCGCAACATATCAACGAAAGCCAAGGTAGAGAAGGTTTTATCTCGATTGAGAAAGTTGCGGAACATCAAAGAGGTTATGGTAATGCATACCTCGACGCTCTAAAAAGAAGAGCACAAAACTAAAAAATTTTTAAAACAAAATGTCTACAAAAGTATTTAAAAGACTAAACGATGCTTCAGTTAAGTCAACTTGGGCTCCAGTTTTAGAAAGCTATGGTGTAAACGCAGATTCACGTCCTTGGTTAGTAGATTATTGCCACTATCATGCAATGTTCGAAAACGCAGGTGCAATCAACGAAGCTGCAGTTGCTCCAGGTTTATTCTATCAACAACCAGGTTCTATTAGCGGTATCGGTAACCCATTAGCTCCTACAACAGGTGCTGCTGGTTCTGGCGATAAATTCCCTAGCTTATTGCCTGTTGCTATTCAAGTAGCAGCTAAAACAATTGGTTTCGATCTAGTTGGTGTAGTTCCTATGGACTCTCCAGTTGGTTTCCTTCCTTACTTGGATTACGTTTACCAAGGTGGTAACGTTAACAGTGAGTTTGAACCATATTTGATCAAAACTGACCTTAACGTAGCTAACCCAGCTGCAACTGCAAACGGTACTGACTTTATTCAAGTTGGTCAATCTCGTTTGGATGGTAAATACATCTACAAAGTTGTTACTGGTACTGACGCAAACGTTACTGTAGCTCAAGAAGCTGTAACTGCAGCTATCGCTACTGCAACATCTGATGTTGAGTTAGTTTCTGCTCTAGAAAACCACATCTCTGGTTTCACTTCATTAAGTGATGCTGATTGGGCTGACGGTTCTCCTGCAGTAACTGGTCCTTTCTTAGCTGGAACTGAGTACACTCAGTCTATGAATAGAGGTGCTGGTGAAACTTCTAAGTTCCGTCAAATGGGTCTTAAAATGTTCACTAAATTTGTTGAAGCTAAAACTTCACAAGTTGCTATCTCTGCAACAGTTGAGCAAATCCAAGACCTTAACCGTGTTTGGAATTTCGACGCTATCTCTATGTTAGAGAATGTTGCTGTTAACGAGCTTGCTCAAACAATCAACAAAGAAATCGTTTCTAAAGTTAAAAACTTAGCAACTGCTCATGCATCTGCTGCTTCTACTGCTGAAGGTTACGCTACTTCATTGGATTTAACTACAGCTACTTACACAGGTGGTTTCGAAAACGTAACAACTGCTCAAAGAAGACTTGCTAGCAAGATGTTAGAATCTGCTAACTTGATCTACCACAGAGCACGTTTTGGTGCTGGTACTTTCGCAGTAGTTTCTGCTAAAGTTGCATCTGCTATGGCTGATGCTGCTGGTTACTCAATCGCTCCTTTCAACAATGATTTAGGTTCTGCTGCAGGTACATTGTACCCTGCTGGTAAAGTTTACGGTTTAACTGTATACGTTGATCCTAACTTGAAGTTTGATGATTCAACTATCTTAGTTGGTCGTAAAGGTGCTGACGAAGAGCCAGGTCTTAAATTCATGCCTTACATCATGGCAGAATCTCTTCAAACTATTTCTGAGGGTACTTTCTCTCCGAAAATCGGTATGAAGTCAAGATATGCTTTGGTTGAAGCTGGATGGCACCCTGGAACTCAGTACGTTCAATTCTCATTGGCTGCTGGTTCTCTTGCTAAATTAGCATAATCTTAACTTAGGTTATAAAAGTAAAGCCCTCTTCGGAGGGCTTTCTTATTTTAAGAGGTCAGATAAATAACTAAAATAATTGTCTAATTAGGTAATTATAAAAAGCATTTACTCTGAGACCTCTGGCGGCCTTAATATCTTTTTAATATGAATACTCATATTGCAAGATTGAAGAGACCAGGAGTGATCAGGGAAGATCGAGTAATTAAAAAAACGAAACAATAAAATGGCAAACCCAGTATTGTCTTACACAGAGTTCCTAAACGAAAAAGTTAACCAAAACTTAGCAACTATGCCTGCATCAGGTGCTAGATTAGGAAAAAGCGTTGACCCTAAAATGGCTAAATTAGATATGCCTAGTGGTTCTAGCGTTAAAAAATCAGTTGATCCTAAAATGACTGATCTTAAAGCGGCTAAAGGTTCTAAAATCTCTAAGTCAGTTAATTCTAATTTAGCAGAAGCTAACCCTAAAGGTAAAGCTATATCTAAGTCAGTTAACCCAAGCTTCGGTAATTTAGTTATCAAAGGTAAAGCTATTACTAAGTCAGTTGATCCTAAGATGGCTAACAAACAAAAATAATTAAAAACTCGATGAGGATTACATTAAGTATACCTCGCAGCATAGTCCAGCATATGGATGAAGTTGGTGTTCCACAAGAGGAAAGAGCAGAGCTATTTGAAAGATTTGTAATGTACTCCATCGGCTTTATGCAAGGCGAAGAGGTTAATAATTTCGAATCATATGCGGCTGATCACGAGGGAGCATATTCAAATGAGTCAATGACCTTTGAATCATTTGTTGCGATTAATGAAAAAACCAGAAATTCGCTTAAAGAATTAGTTGGTAAAGATGATGACGAAGAATTAGATCTTGATGATGCGCGCCGTATTGGAAAGAAAGTTTCCAAAATGACTGGCGATGATCGTAAGAAATTTGTCGGAATTATCAATTTCATGGGAGCAAGCTGCCGAATATACAATGAAATTTGGGCAAACTATAAACCAGTTGACCCAGAAAGAAAAGATTCTAATAAAGGTAAAGCCTTTAGAGGAGAAAAACCACAAGCATAATTAAATGAGCGTAATTTGCGAAATTTTCCAAAGTCATGAACTTAAGTGGCAGATGAAAGACTGCGAACCAGTATGGAATCAAAACGATCAAAAAACCGTTTTGCATAACTTTAATGTGTACCCTGACCTAGATTTCGTAGATGCCTATGGAAATTCTACATATGTAAAATATACAGGCGCCGATAAAATACGGGAACTTCTTCTTGAAATACACAAAGTTATTTGTGGACATGTTAATTCAAAGAAGGGCGAAGATTCTACTAAAAATGAAGCACTGGAACTTCCAGCTGGTGGATCAAATCTTCCAGCTGTTCAAGGAAGTAGAGAAGTTGCAACTATACAAAAGCCCGGATTACCTGCAGTAACTCAAAAACCAGGGCTGCCTGCGGTTACACAAAAGCCAGGTTTACCTGCAACAATCCCATATGACGCAACCCAATATGCAAAGGAAGAACCAGAAGATCAAAAGTTATTACCGGCGCCGGCTGAATCTCTTTATTATTGTTTAACAATGGAAGACGATAATAAAGTAATACATACAATTGAAGTTAAAGCTGGAGAAACCGCGCCAACTACAGATTCACTAGTCGGAACTGATATTGAAGATAAAGGTAAAGTAAAACTTGCATCTGGTCCTTATAAAACCTTAGAAGAGGTTGAAAAGGAGTGTACAATTGAAGAAAAACCAGAAGAAGATTGCTGCAATTACTATGTAACAATCAAAACCAATAAACTTAGAATGATTGAAGAGGGTTCTGGAGAAAAGAATATTAAATTCAGATACTTAATGTCAAACAATATGCTAAAGGATTTAGGTGGAGAAAAGTTAGCAAACGCGGATAAATTTACAATTACTATTACACCCGCTTCTACTGGATTAACTAAATTATTTGGAGCAAGCTTTGATATGAAACTCGAAGATTTCCAAAGCGATAATCCAATATACTCTGGAAACCTAATTGTTGCAATTGTACCAACCCTAGATCTAGAGATTAGTGGAAATGAGTCTCTGCCTTCAACCCAAACGGCAAAAACTTATAATGAAGTTAGTGCAAGAGAGTTAAAGCGCAGAATAAATGAGTTAGAGTTTAATAGATCAAAAACAATGACTCCAGAGGAAAAAGAAAACGAGTTTAGAAAACTTCTTACCAAATGGGAGGAAGATGAGCGTAGAGATAATGCTTAACTCAAAGAATAAATAAACAAAAAGGTCCAATATAAATGGCAGGTTTACCACATTTTAAAAATTCAACAGTAGGTCGTAATCTATTTGAACCGTTATACCTTAACCAGTTCACAGTAATTATTACGCCCCCTGCATCAATCAACAATAACGCAATTACGCCGTTGTTAGTTGAGCACGTAAAGTCAGTTAAAGGTTTACCGGAACAAGCTGGTAGCGGTACATTGGCTGAACAAAAATACAGATTCTCTAAAAGATTCTTTGCTGCAGCTGCTCCTAAAGAGACTGGTGCAAAACTTACAATTGATTTTGAAGTCAACTTAAATGATGCAAATGAAATGTATGTTTACAACCAATTTAGAGCCTGGGCAAACTTAGTATATGATCCATTGACTGGTCGTCAAGGTCTTAAGAAAGATTATGCTCCAAATGGCGCTAACATTTATGTAGGTGTACACAATAGAGCCGGTGATATTTACAGAGAATTCACATTCTCTCCAGTATTTGTATTTGGTGAAAACCTAACTGGTGAAATGGATTTGAAATACGACGGGGATGGAATTTATACAACCGCATTCCAGTTTGTTGCTGATAGCTACACTGAAACCAGAAACGGACAATTCTAAAAATTAAAAACCTAAAGCCAAATGGATATTTTTAACCTAAAAAGTAATGACGTTAAAGACTTTAAGAGATTTATGGATATGAAAGCTCCTTCATTCGGTGGGCCTACCGAAACTGAGTCGTTTGATAAATCTAAAAGAAAGTCTCTAAAAAATTGGACAAATGTCGCACAAAGAGATGCTAATTTCGAAAATGGCGGCAAAAATCATAATTATGATGGTTATTGGAAAGCGTTTAATAGCGATGTTCCAAGTAGAACTGCAAAAGTAGAAATCGAAGAACCATTAAAAGCAATTCCAACAATTGGTGTTAAGATTGTAAAAGAAAGTCATGTTCCTCAATTTGAAAACTATGTATTTGAAGAAGAAGCTGATGAAACTGACGTTAAATTGGACGAAGCTCCAGAAATTGACGAAGAAGCTCTTGAAATGTTTATGGAAGAGTTTAGCGATGAACTAAAAGAAATTTTAGAAATTGCTTGCGAAAAAATGGAAATTGAAAAAGAAGAATGCGTTGAAATATTTAAAGCAGCTATTCAAAAAGTTTCAGAAATGCCTGATGAGGATGAGTCAGAAGAATTAACTGACGAAGACAAAGAATAATTTAAAATCTATTTAAATTAGAAAGGAGATCATTGATCTCCTTTTTTTATGTCTTTTAGTACGGCTTGAAACTCTTTGTCAGGATCAATTACAGTAAAATCAAAGTCGACCCAGCTATAAGTAGTTTTTAGGAAATTAATTGAATTTAGGATTCCAGTTGGAGAAAGCTCAGTATTTAAATAAATCAACCTGGAATATTTCTGGTTCTTTATTTTAATTACTTTATCAATTAGTTTAGAAATCTCATAATTTAATAGAAACGCCTGTACTTTATTTGGAATAAAGATTTCTGTTTGAAATTTTTCCTTTACGATCTTATTAATGTTAAGAACATAATCACTTTTACATTTTTTAGAAAAGTGTTCAACGAAAGTTTTATAATCTCTTACAAAAACAATGGTTAATTCTCTGGTTGCAATATCTTCTGTCAAAATATGGATAGCTTTTTTTATTCAGACTCCGGTAGAATCTGAACTACATCAACCCCTGCCTTTTTTAAGAGGTCGAGACCGGCAGAGTCTCTATATGATTCTGAATAAACTACACGTTTAATTCCAGCTTGCAGAATTAATTTGCTACATTCTCTACATGGAGACATTGTAACATAAAGAGTAGAACCCTCAGAAGATTGTGTAGATTTTGCAACTTTTGCTAAAGCATTTGATTCAGCGTGCAAAACATACCATTTAGTTTCATAATCTAAAAAATTACCCTCAGTATCAAATATTGGATTTTCACATTCATTCTCAAAGCCAGACGGAGTTCCATTATAACCATCTGCAATAATTGTATTATTCTTTACTAAGAGGGCACCAACCTTTTTTCTTCTAGCATTAGACAATTGGCCCCATTCAGAGGCCATTTTCATGTATACTATGTCGTATCTGGTTATCATGCTTCGAATTGATTTACAATCCAAGTTAATAGATCGTCTTTTTCTTGTAGGATTAAAATATCATCTTGGTCGTGTTCAACAAACTCAAAAATATCCATAAATTCATTAGTTGGATGACCAGACATTGATACTAAGTTAGTTTTAACTGAAGGCAATCGGCTTGGTATAAATTCACCAAGTAACATTTTACTAACTAATTCATAGTGACGATCATAAACATGATATGAATTTGCATGGTGAGTATATGTTCCTAATTCTAATTCAGGATAAAATTCCTTAAGATGTGCTAACGCCTGCATTTGAAGTGAACAGAAAAATGCAACATCCGTTGGGGTACCCCAAATAGCATCATTAGATCGCATATAGACACTAAAGTTTAGTTTATTGTGTCTAATATGAAAGATTCCATACATTGTACATACAAAATCTTTGTTTCCATTATATTGATGTTCTGGCGTATTAAAATGAAGAATTGCTTGTCTGCTGTCTTTATCTTTAGCCAATGACGCAATTGCCCATTCATATTGAGTATTTCCACCTAGTGATTTAGGCTTAAAAATTAGATTGCCGTATGCTGAGTTTACTGTTCCATTTGGGTTTTGGATCTGTTCCCAAAATTTAGCGTATTTGGAAATAAACGCAACATCATTACGACCAGCATAATACCACAAAAATTCTGCAGCAATATATTTTGTCTGGGTAGACCTGGTCATATTAGTATACATACACTGACTTGGGTTAGTAATTTCTAATGAAACATTTAGCAGTTCTCTACTTGTCGTTCCTCGGGTTTCGCACAAATCACCATTGTCCATTAAATCAATTAATGACTTTTGGTAAGCTTCTGCAAATGATGTTCCTTTGTAATTATGCATAGTTCTATATTAATTTACTCTTATATCAGAAAAATGGTCTTTGTTTTCGACAAATAGCTTAATATCGAAAAACTCTTCTGGCAGTGGATCATGCGAGATCACAAATACTGTCATATTATGCTTTTTAGCAAATGTTTTTAACAAATCAACTACTTTGTAGATACTTACAGAATCTAAAGAAGAGAAAATCTCATCTAAGAAAAGTAGATTAATTTTATTATTTTTCATCTTAATTAATTCTAATATGCATAAAAGAACAATTAGATTCATCTTCTTTTGTTCGCCAGCAGATAGGGATTCTGGTGAAATTTGCATTCCAAGATGAGTAATAATTGGATTAAATTCAAGATCAAATTCAAATGCAAATTTAAACTCAAGTAATTTAGAAGTTCTTAAAATATTTTTATTAAGAAGTGGAATAATTTGATTCATTAAGATTCGTTTCATTCCATTATCCGAAAGAATTACTTCAAGCTCTTGATTAACAGATAATTCCTTTTCTAATTCGCCGATTTCTGTTTTAGTTGTTTCAATATCTTCATTTAACTGATCAATAATTTTTTGAAGGTATTGGGTTTGCTTTTCAGAATCTTGTGATTGGGTTAAGGAATCTAATTCTCTCTTTGCAGAATCAATTGCTGACGATAATTTAGCATGATCATTTCTAAATTTTTCTTGAGAAGATTCAAGTTCTCTTGAGCCAGATTCAATCTCAGATATTTTAGTTGCGATTGGAGAAAGTTCTTCTAGGAATCGATTCTTATTGTCTTCTAATTGCTGCTTGATTCCAATATGCACAGTATCGGTAAGGTCACTTAAGCAGTGTGGACACTTATTTTTTGCATAGATTGCTAATTTCTTATCAATTTCAGCAATATTAAATGTGCAAGAGGATTTAGATTCCCTAGCAGTCTTTAATTCATTTTTTGCAGAGTCTAATTTAATTTTAAGATCAGCATAGGAAGACTTAACCGCATCCTGCTTGGTCTTAGCCCTGGTTAAAATATCATTTAATTGAATGATTCGATTTTCTTTTTCTTGAGTTAGATCTTCTTGGAGAGCAGATAGCTGCTGAACAGATTGCTCTAACAAATGCTGATTTTTGGTAAGAGCAGTTTGACTTGCAGTTTGTTTACCCTTTACTGTTTTTGCATCTTCTTTAACCAATTGATTCATATCATTAACTAAGTCTAGTCCAAAAATCTTATCGATAATTTTTCGTTTATCAGCTGGGCTTAGTTTAACAAAGCTTTTAAAATCATTTACTGAAAGCGATATTGTATTTGAAAATACATTAAATGGGATTTTAACCAGTTCTTCTTCAATAAATTCATCAACTCTGCGTTTGTCTGGTAAATTATAATCATTACCATTAATTAGGATCTTTGAAAAATTTGGTTCAATTCCTCTTTCAATTTCAACTTCATCGCCATTATTTGCAACAAATTTAACAGAAGTATAGGCATTTTTATTGATTCGGTTTGGAATCTCTTTAATTTTTCTAATACCAGATTTGCCATATATTGATACGGTTAGGGCATCTGAGATACTGGATTTACCAGAACCATTTGTTCCTTGAACTAAAATTAAGTTTGGCTCATCTGAAAATTTAAAGGTTTGTACTTTATTTCCATACGAGCAAATATTTTTAAATGCAAATTCTTTTATTTTCATTGGTCCTTTGGTTTGGGTAAGCTAATTATTTGATCTGGTAAAATCTCACTGGCAGCAATAACTTGCCAAGTTTTGAGTTGATCATTCCATTCAATTGTTGCATTAGGATAATCCGATATAGTATACATTGAAATGTTACCTGTCAAAAAATCTAACCAGTGATATCCATGTAATTTATCAATTAATCTCTGATCATTTTGAATATTTTCAAGATCCTCTTGCGTAACGTCTTTGTTTGATTCAAGCAATTCATTTCGTAAAGTATTTGCTAATGCATCCATTTCAATATTTAGCTGCTTTAATTTAATTGGATTAGTTTGAATTGTATTTGAAAATTCTGGTGCCAAACTAAATATAAGTTTAGCCTGTATCATATTTAAATCATGCGCACAAACTGTTTCAATTGGTTCACCTTGTAAAATGCGATTAGTTGCAATAATCTTAGGAAATCCCTCTTTTGGATCAAGCTGTATTTTAACTTTATTAGTAATTCCAATATTAAGCATAGTCTTTCTCCTGTTTTGCTCTCTCCTGTATTTCAAAGAATTTAGTGACTAGATCCTTTTTCATACTTTGAGTGTATTGTTTTGAATTTAAGTAGGTTTTGAATATTTCAAATGCATCAAATTTGTCTGAGCTAGACAGATCCAATGACATATCAACGGTTGTAGTTTCAGCTGAATCGCTAGTGTAAGTAAAAAATTCAACTTTTCTGTACTTGACCTGTTCAAGTACTGTCAAAAACTGACTAATTGGAATTTTATTAGATAAGTTAATTTCTATCATAACATCAACAAAATTATTAGTCAATAGTTGCTTTAATTGGTCTAGATTCATATCTAATAATTCGCAAATATCGTATTTGACATAATTTGGTGATGCCTGATTCTCGACAAAGGTTTCTTTAAAATTATCTTTAGCATCTATTATGTAGTAGCCCTTAGTGTTCCCACGATCACCCCTGTCCATCTGGTAAGGAGTTCCAGTATACAATATATTATCTTGTTCTTGTCTATGATGGATGTGCCCAGAGTAAACCCTATCATACTGGGATAGCGCTGTAATCTCTAATCCATGTTCAACTTTAGTCCATCTATTAAACTTAAGCCCTTTGATATCAGCATGACATACAATACGCTTGCACATACCAGCATAGTCTGCAACATATCCTCCTAGAGTTTTCGTATCCTCAACCCAAGGCAACATTAACCAGTTTTCAGTATCATTTATTGTTAAGATCTCTGGACTTTCAAAAACGTGGATATTTTCAGCTAAGTGTTTTAGGTGTCTAACTGAATTGACTTGATTAGAATCTTTATAGTAGACATCATGATTTCCCAATATAATAAAAATACCCCTTTTAAAGATTTTAGAAAGTTTTTCAAAAATTTCCATTGAATCATTTTGTATACGAACATTAATTGATTCTCTAGAATGGAAAATATCACCTTCTAAAATAAGGATATCTGTTTCTGAGTTAAACCCATTTTCCAATGCAGTTTTGGGTAAAACCTCTAGTAGAAAGTCTTTTTGAATATCAGCCCACTCTACTGAATTATTTCGAATTCCTAAGTGTAAATCTCCTACTAAAAATATTTTGTCTATATTGTTTAACTTCATTAAAATAGTTTTTTAAATCGAACTTTACCGTCTAATATTCCAAATTTGTTATTAAGTTCTAATAAGAGAACTTCTTTATGTTCGTAATCCATTGATTCAAATAATCTCTTAAAATCCATTTGGGAAATCATTGAAACAAAATCTAAAACATCAATCGGTCCAATAAAAGTCGTTTTATTATTTTCTCTAACCAATTCACATAGTCTAGAAAAAGCAAGATTAATTTCAGGTTTTGTGAACTTTCGGCCTTCTGCTGAAATTTCCATTAACTTAATCATAACTTCATCTGAGTTTGCAATATTGTTTAGATCCCTTTCGATAATAATTTTATCGGTATAACGATCAAAGGAGTCTGCATCTAATAGGTGACTATCAGTATGACCTGGATCCAATCGGATTCCAGTATTGTGATACATCTCATCAGTTACGCCCTCTCCACTATTCCAAGAGTTATTAAAGATTTTATCTTCTCTTTTTAACTTTAGGTGTTGCTGATATCGGGCTTCATCCTCATCTTCTATTGATTCATGATCAACCTGGCCTAAGTCATCATCTTCATCTTCGTTAATTGAATCAAGTCCTTCAAAATCATCTCCATCTAGAGCTGACCAATCATCACCCTCATTAATAAAAAGATCCTCTTCTTTAGTTTTTTTCTTCCACATAGTATTGTAGTTTTTTTATAAATCTCCTAAAATATCTTCGTGTTCACCAAACGTTTTGATACTAGGGGCAACTGTCAACTGTGGTTTAACTTGGACGTTTGCATATTGTTGACGCAAATCATCTTCAATTGAAGAAATATCATCGTCATCAGAGTAGTATTCGCTTGCTGGATCAGTTTCTTCTACAAGTCTAGAGAAATCATAGAACATTCGATACATTTTAAAGCTTTCTGTGTAGCCTTCATCGCGGTTAGCAATAACCTTGATTTTAATTCTTTTTTCCATTGGGCCTCTCATCAATCCATAGAGAGAGTCAACTGTATGAACAAGACCAAATGATTCAGCAATATCTGACATTCCAATATCTTGATCATCAACTGCATCACGTTTAATTTGGGTTGCAGTAATAATAGTCCATTCATTTCTTTGTGCAACTGCTCTTAGTTCTTCAGAAATTACTTTAATCTTCTCATAGGTATTACCTTGCTCTCGCATAGGTCTCATCAAGTTAATATAGTCAACCACTACAACTTGTAATCTTTTGCCTGTACTTTCTTGAACTTTTAAGAAGTAATTTTCAATATCAACTGCAGTTGCGCTACCGGTTGGAAACTCCTTAACCCATAATTCTCCAGGTTGAGATCCACTTTGTCTAAACTGTTCAATCTTTGCTTCAATTAGTTGAGTACGATCAGTTGAAGTAATTTCATTGTATTGATTATATGGAATATTTAAGATATTTGATCCTAAACGCTTCATATATTTAGTATCAGCTAACTCGAGCGTTGCAACACCAGTTTGGCAACCTGACATAAACGCTCGAGCTGCAATATTTGAAAGAACCATAGACTTACCTACCTTAGGACGACCTTGAAAAACTACTAGAGTTTTAGGATTCCAACCACCGCCTAGGGTTTTATCAAAGAATGGAAATCCAGTTGGGGTTCCTGTTTTAGAAACCTGAACGTGATCGACTGCATTGAAGAAGTTTAGACCAGATTCAGCATTGCTAAAAGATACATTTAGATTAGTATTTAATTTGGTTCTTACCTGATCAGTAATAATATTAACGTTCTCTGGACTAATTTCAGTAGTCTTTAAGAAAGATAAAATATCAATAATTGAAGAGTTAAGATTCTTAATTAAGATAAACGATTTTGTATATTTAGTTAAGAATTCGTAATTGTATTCTCCTAGATTTACACCAAGTAAAGTATTAAAACTATCATCTGAAATTTCATAACCATTTAGATTAAGCATTTCACGAATTTCAGTTTTAGATGGAACTTTATGATATTCCTTATAGTAGTTTTTTACAACTTTAAAGATATTACCAAGATCGTCGTTATTAAAATATTGAGTCTTCATTTTAGGAATTACTTCCCTTATGTCGAGCGCCTCCACATTCTTTGGACGAATCAAGGTCTCATTATTATCATCCATTAGAATAAAGTTAAGAATAACTTTCTCTAGTAACTCAATGTTTTCTTTAAAGTCTATCATATTTTTTAGTTATACAGTTCGTTAAATACTGCTTGGTTAATATACAAAAATTCTCCTTTTTTAAGCAGAGTTTCTGCATCCATTAATTTTTTAATTACAATTCGGAGCTTATCCTTAAATCCAGGAGTTACCTCATTTTCATTAAATACATACTTAAGAGTTTTTGCAGAAAACTTTAATTCAGAAGGATTAAATTCTTTATTTTTTATTTCGCAAACCTTAATAATGTATTGAATAATATCAACTACAAAATCAGTTTCGGTTGGATAGCTTGGTAGAACCCTGTGTAAACCTAATTCGTATTTAATTGGTAACTCTGGCTTAAGTTTATAATTAATCTTCTGATCCATCAAATTCAGTCATTTCGTTTAATTCATCTGTTTCCATATCATCAATACCATCCTGAGTTTCAGGGAATTTAAATGTTGGCTTGATAATTTTTTCATCCAATTCTTTTAGGACCTCATCAGTGAAAAGTCTTGATGAGAAAAATTCCTTAACTGGAACAGCATCACCGTTATGACGAACGATATAAGATTTGCCGAGCTTTTTAGGGTAGAAATAAACCTGCTCTCCATTTAATTGGAATGGTGACAGTATTTCTTGCTCGTCAGCTTTCATTTTTTCAAATTCCTTTTGAGTTACAATAACACCACGACCAACTCCGCAATTTTCCCAACTTACATATTGTTCCAATCCAACAAATGGATTCATACCTTTATGGAATGAAATATGGAATTCAATATCAAGAGGGCGAGCTAAACGATTCTTTTTGGTTTTACTGCGAACAATGATACCAGTAGTCGTTTTGTTTTCATCACGAAGAGTTCCTTTGCTTAACATTAAGATAATTGAAGCAGAGAATTCTGGACCACCTCCGCCTGACATTCCTTTTGGAGTGTATTGATCCATTGATGCATAGGTGTGGTTTGTAAAAATAAATGGAACTTTGTGATTTGAAAGGTCTAGAGTTAGAGATTTAAATAAAGATCTCATCTCTTTTGCACGAAGACCCATATCCGCTGCATTTTTACCCTTGTCCATGTCAGTTTTACTTTTATCAGTATCTAACATTCCAACAGAGTCAACGAATAGCGCAATTTTAAGACCTGGATTTTCTTTGATTGTATCAATTAAGTCATTAACAAAGAATTTTACTTCACTAATAAGACCCATACGCAGATACTTAAGTTTGGTTAAGTCTACGCCAAATTTTACATAGTCTGAAGAGTCAATTGCACCCTCAGTATCAATGTAAAATACCATGTAATCCTTTTTCTGTAATTCACGAACAGCATTTAAACATAGAAATGTTTTACCTGCTCCTGAATCTCCAGCGATTCCAATACTTCTTGTGTTTGGATATCCACCAAACAGAGAACCCGACATTTGGGCGTTTAGTAGAAAATTTCCGGTTGGAATATACTCCTCAATATCGGAGAAGCCACGAATTTCAATTTTAGATTTTACTTTCTTTTCAAGTAAATCATTAAACTTTGCGAATGCATCTAATGTAGATTTTGCCATAAATATTTAATCCTTTTGTTATACCCTCTTTTACACAGCAGGGGATAAAGGATCTTAGGCAAAGTATGATATAGTTAGAAAGCTAGCAGCAAGTAATTTTGAATTTGAGTATTCTCCTTGCATTACTTTATAGAAAGGAACTCTAGTTAAATCTGAGTCGTGTTGTAGTCCGCTAATATTAACAGCAAAACAAATATCCTTATCTATTTTTCCTAATTTAAATATTCTAGATTGTTCTAAGTCTTCTACCCCAAGCTCTTGATACATGCGTTTGATTGCAGAAAAGCTTGATGCATCTTTGGCATGATCGATTTTTATTGTAACTGGTTCGCCATCTGGCATACAGTAAATTGCTCGTAGTTTTTCTGAGTCTGAAATTTCAATTGGTAAAATAATTAGCTCCACTATTTAGAATCAAGTTTTTTCAGCAAGGCATCTTTAATATGATCTGCTGTTATTTGATTATTTATATGGTTTGCCAATTCTGTTAAAAATTCTGACTTGTTTTGCGAGCTTTTGTACATCATCTTCAATAAGTTAATTGAAGGAAGATTTACCCGTAAATTTAAATTTAGAAGAGATTCTTCAGTTGCAAACATCTCAAAGATACCTGCAGATTTTGGATTAGGCTGAATTACTGCCTTTGCTGGTGTAGAATTTTCTACAATGGGTGCAGGTTCTACTGGTTTAGCTGAATCAATAATCGGTCCTCTAATAGAAAGGCATTCTCCTTTAGTCAATGGAGATTGTCCATCCATAACTGCCATTAATCTGGTGTTAAGTTCATCTAAGCTTACGATTGAACCATCTTCTAATTTTACAGCCATTAGTCCACCTCTACTAAATACATCAATTACTTTAGTAACAGTTGCAATTTTAGTATCGTCTGGTGTATTTACCCATTGGTAGTCTTTGCCCATAATAAAGTCTCTGGTTTGGGCGAGTGCATCAATATCGTACATATATTTGTTTATTTTGTTTTTTAACCATTTTATCATTAGTTTGCTGCTTTTTTCGCTGCTTGTTTTAATTCGGTAATATGACTCTTAATACTCATACGTCGATCGTACATGTTCTTTAAGATAACTCGAGCGGCTGAATCCTTTTTCTTTGTAAAAAGAGTGCCATTCTTTGTATAAATTTCATCTTCTTTAAGAACATGACCAGGTTTCATTTTACCTAGATACGTATCCGGAGAAATATTAAATTGGATTTGAACGTTAGGGTACATCGAAGAGAAGTCAAAGCACGAAACATACTTATGGTGACCTGGAATTGGCTTACTTACATAAGCGCCTTCATATGTTACTTGTTCAGCTAAATCACGTTTATCTGAGGCCATTTTCTTACCATCACGTAAAAAGTGGCGACACATTAGGGATTCAGTAATAAACACTGCACTAAATACTTTTGACACATCGACTTGTGCAGTTTTAGAAATTGCAAACGCAACTTCAAGAAGACTTAATTTGTCTTCAATTAATTTAACAAGCATAACGTCAATCGCGTTATACTTTACGAAGTTTTCAACATCTTGTTGAGCTTCCATCATTGACCCATAATCATGATGCAATTTACTTACTCCAAGCACAAGTTGAGAAATATAATCTAGTTTGTAATTTTCAACAACTTTGATTGGCTTAAGGTTTGTAAATACTTCAAGGTAATCCAGCAAACCTAAGTGGACTGGTGATTGACCTTTACCAATTAGCTTATCGCAAACCATAGATTCCATAGGTTTGATATTAAGTCGCTTACAACGATTAATCAAGTATTTCCAGTCGAATTCAATTACATTCCATCCTGTAATAAAAGGAAGCTTAGGAAGTATTCTGTGAAAGAAGGTTGCCATTAAGTCTTCTTCTTTTTCAAAGAACATATACTTAATTGTAAATACTTGACCCTGAGCACTTAAGTATTCATTGATTTCTGATTCCATTTTGGAAATAGCTGCATCATCGAGCTTTTTCATAGTAGACAGAATGTAGGTTACATTATCTGGACCACAAAATGAAATAAGGTTTACTGGCATGGCAGCTTTAGCTGGATCAGGGAACTCGTTTGAAGTTAACTGAATCTCAATATCGAGAAAGTATTTCTTAGGATTATGATCAGAATAGATTTGAGCAAGCTCTTCTTCAGAAAAACGGGTTTGAATCAATTCTTCAATTCGGAATCGGCTTAACCATTTACTTTTGCTTTTATCAACAAACTTGTTATCCCAATTTCGATACTCTGAAGGGCGGCCTGTGAGTTTCCAATTAAATTGATCAGCATCATGAATATGCTTTACTGCGTATGCAACATTACCTGCTTCATCATAATATGAAACTACTAGTTTAGAATCGTCTTGTTTAAATTCAGAGCTTATTATCATCTTATCTTAATTTTGGTTAATATACCAATTAATTTGTTCCAGTGGAACCAAATCCGCCTGAACCGCGTTCAGATTGGGCTGGAAATACTTCAGATTCGTCTTGACACTCAATTAATTTTGCTTTAATAATTGGGGTCAAAATAAACTGCACAATTTTATCTCCTGGAGAAATTATTTGATCTATTGTTCCACAATTATAGTGATGTAGATGGATTTCTCCCTGGTAATCGCAATCTACTACTTGGGCACCAACTTGGAGTCTCTTTTTTGTAGCAACCCCACTCTTATTAAATGCAATTAGAGCCGTATGTAAGGGTATTCTAGCACGAACACCACTTGGAATTAAAATGTGTTCGCCTGGTTCAAGAATTACTGACTCAAAGTCATTTGGAACAAAAAAGTCTATTCCAGCCGACCCTGGAGTACCATATTCAGGCGATTTAACGTCTCTAATCTTAATAAATCTAATTAATTCTCCTCTAGATAGAGGTTTTGGGGTTCTTTTCATTGCATTCATGGTGAGTAATTGGATTT
>JACCDP011377998.1_pt1 | contig 28634 bp, 28 predicted proteins | sample 7445841 | NCBI WGS metagenome assembly JACCDP01 (sample SAMN15323441, study PRJNA562643) | freshwater metagenome | isolation source: river surface water | place: USA:Blue River Watershed | collected 2017-08-17 | reverse complement strand
GTTCGACTCCCTTCGACTCCCTTCGACTCCCTTCGACTCCGCTAAGGGCAAGCCGCTCAGGGCAAGCCGCTCAGGGCAAGTCGCTCAGGGCAAGTCGCTCAGGGCAAGCCGCTCAGGGCAAGTCGCTCAGGGCAAGTCGCTCACTAACCGGGAGCAGGGGAGCAGGGAGAAGATTTTTTCTACTGACCACTGACTCCTAATCTTTTATTAAAAATATGTAACGTTTTATTTACATAATTCTGTTAAGATTCTTTTCATAAACATTAAAATATATAACCAGCCCCATGACATTATTAATAGTTGGTGCAACTGGCACCTTGGGAAGACAAGTGGCTCGTCGCGCAATTGATGAAGGCTATAAAGTTCGTTGTCTAGTTCGTAGTCCTAAAAAAGCCGCCTTTCTGAAAGAGTGGGGTGCTGAACTGGTCAGAGGGGACTTATGTAAACCGGAAACTCTCCCCGCAGCATTGGCCGATGTCACCGCAGTTATTGATGCTGCTACATCCCGCCCCACCGATTCCTTGACTATTAAAGAAGTGGACTGGGATGGCAAAGTATCACTCATTCAAGCTGCTAAAGCTGCTGGTGTAGAAAGATTTATTTTCTTTTCCATTTTAGATGCCGATAAATACCCCAATGTACCGCTAATGGAAATTAAACGCTGTACGGAAGTATTTTTAGCAGAATCAGGTTTAAACTATACAATTTTACGTTTAGCTGGGTTTATGCAAGGCCTAATTGGTCAATATGGTATACCTATTTTAGAGAAACAACCAGTATGGGTAACAGGGACATCCTCCCCTATTGCCTACATGGACACTCAGGATATTGCTAAATTTGCCATTCGGGCTTTGAGTGTACCAGAAACTGAAAAGCAAGCCTTTCCTGTGGTGGGAACACGGGCTTGGAGTGCCGAGGAAATTATTAATCTTTGTGAACGCTTATCAGATAGAGAAGCAAAAGTTACCAGAATGCCCATTGGGTTACTACGAACTGTACAAAGTTGCTTACGCTTCTTTCAGTGGGGATGGAATGTAGCTGATAGATTAGCTTTTACAGAAGTTTTAGCCAGTGGTAAAGCTCTAAATGCAGAAGCAATGGACGAAGTATATACTATTTTTGGCTTAGATAAACAGGAAACAACCACACTAGAAGCTTATCTACAAGAATATTTCAGCCGAATTATGAAGAAGCTCAAAGAACTAGATTATGAGAAAGCTAAAAGCAAAAAGCTGAAAAATAAAAGAACCCCCTTTAAACAATCTTCCAAAGCCAATAGTCAATAGACATCTGGTAAAAAAGATTGTAAAAACGAGAATCCCTACCCATGCAACGTCTCTACAAGGATTCTGGAAAACGCACATTTAATTTCCGGAGAGGTCTAATAAATATGAGACTCATGGTGACTCGGAATTTTAGATTTTAGACTAAAACAATTTGATATGGCTTCGGAATCCTTGAGGACGGAAAAATAGTCGCTGCGCTGCGTAAGCTTCGCTAACGTCAATCCCAAATCCAAAATTTTCGAGCTTCTACACTTTAGAGTGGAGTCAATCCCAAATCCAAAATCGTAAATCCAAAATCGCATGACATTTGTCAAAAATGTGTAACTATAGGATACATAACAAGCAGCCGTTAAAATTGGATATTTGAGTGTGCCGAAAGCAGGCATTATCTACAACGACGTTAAACCAATAGCTAGTAGCGTCGCTATTGAATTAAAAGACAAGCTCACCTCTGCTGGTTGGGATGTCTATATCACTGCGAGTATCAGTGGTATTCTGGGCTATTCTCAACCAGATAGTCCTGTCTTCCATACACCCATTGAAGGTCTTACGCCCCCTGGCTTTGACTCGGAGATGAAGTTTGCAGTGGTGTTGGGGGGAGATGGAACGGTATTAGCAGCATCTCGCCTAGTTGCTCCCTGTGGTATTCCCATGCTCACAGTTAATACTGGCCACATGGGATTTTTGACAGAAACCTATCTCAACCTATTGCCCGAAGCCATAGAACAGGCGATGGCGGGCGAATATGAAATTGAAGATAGAGCTATGCTCACCGTCAAAGTGCTACGGAGAGATGAAGTCATCTGGGAAGCCCTTTGCTTAAATGAAATGGTGTTACATCGAGAACCTTTAACTTGTATGTGCCATTTTGAAATTGCCGTGGGCAATCATTCCCCAGTGGATATTGCGGCCGATGGGATTATTGTTTCTACCCCAACAGGTTCTACAGCTTATTCATTAAGCGCAGGGGGTCCAGTAATTACCCCTGGTGTACCTGTATTGCAGTTAGTACCCATTTGTCCCCATTCCCTAGCTTCTAGGGCTTTGGTGTTTCCTGATAATGAACCAGTTAATATCTATCCTGTCAACATTCCCCGATTGGTGATGGTGGTAGATGGCAATGGTGGATGTTATATTTTGACAGAAGATAGAGTATATTTAGAGCGATCATCCTATAGCGCTCGGTTTATTCGTCTCCAGTCACCGGAATTTTTCCGTGTTCTGAGGGAAAAACTAGGTTGGGGTTTACCCCATATTGCTAAACCTAATTCTGTAGAATTACCTTAGTTGTTAGTTGTCAGTTAGTGTTTTGTTTGGTGGTAAATGCCCACTTAGTTTAACTCGCACTTCTCCATTTGGTAAAACTGATATTTCCCATACACCATTTTTGACATTCCCCGGTCTGAAGACGCGGGGATTCTACCAGACTCACCGTTAGACGGCAGGTTAACACTAATCGCCTAAGAAGGCAAATCTCCTGTAGCCTAAGTTCCCGTATACCCTACGGTACTTAATCCTAATGTTGGGATGTTAATACTGGCGTTAATATCCCTATCTTCAACAAACCCACAATGATGACAAACATGAGTTTTAGCCAGAGGAGTGTCAATGTTCTGATTTAGTTGCAACACTTTGTATACAGGAAGGATAATCGGAAAATTAGTGACTTGAGTTATACTAAGCACGGTTGAGAGATGGACTTTTGTAAAATCACGAAAAACCCTGATTTGTAGGGGTTTAGCAGTGCTAAACCCCTACCTACAGAATCAAATAATTAAGCCGTGTTGAGTATAGTATTGTGTGAAATACCAGTAACATGGTAACAGGTTATAACTCATAGGATAGGGTTTTTTCCAACTACTAATCCCCAATCCCATAACCCCATATGATAGCTACTCAGAATCCTTCTGTTTTTGTTTTGGTGATTGAGCCAGATGAAACTTTAGCTAATCAATTAGCTTTTGATTTACAAGAAGCTGGCTATGATGCCATTATCACCCATGATGCAGTTCATGGATTACAACATTGTCGCACCAGTCAACCCGCTTTAATTGTTATAGACCGAATGCTAGTAGGAGAATCAGGACTATCTGTATGTAAAAATCTCCGCAATCTTGGTAATCATTCTCCTGTACTGGTATTAATGGCCAGAGATACAGTAGATGATCGCATAGCTTGTTTAGATGCAGGTGCTAATGATTACATTCTTAAACCCTATCGTTCGGAAGATTTTTTAAAGCTGATTCGTCTCTATCTCAAACCGGATGTTGATACCACAGAGCAATTACGCTTTGGGGATTTGGTTTTGGATATAGGAACACGTCGCGCTATCTACAATAATAAGGCCATTGACTTAACCATGAAGGAATTTGAACTATTAAAATTTCTCATGGAACATCCCCGCGAAGTCTTAACCCGCGAACAAATTTTAGAAAATGTTTGGGGTTACGACTTTATGGGTGAGTCTAATGTGATTGAAGTGTATATTCGTTACCTGCGGCTAAAAATTGAAGAGGAAGGTCAAAAACGTCTAATTCAAACGGTGCGTGGTGTAGGATACGTCCTCAGAGACTCGTAAAATCCATAAAACGAGAAATAATCACAAATACAATCTAAATATGTGGGCAATTTTGCATAAATTAAGTAAAATAGTCAAAATCTAAATCCCAGTCAATAAGTTAATTGGTGATTTGACAAATGGCGATGGGTAAAATTACTGTTTTTTCCCTATTCCCTATTCCCTATTCCTCATTCTCGGTATAACTTATGATTTCTTGGCTCAGTTTATGTTCAATATTACTTAGTATCTTACTGATAGGTTGTTCACCACCCACCACCGCTAAATCTCCTTTAGTGAGACCAGATTCACCAGCACAAAAACCAGCCCATCTAGGTCAAAATCTCCCAATTTCTGCTGAAGCTACTTTTGGGAAAAATATTAAAATTCAATTAGAAGTAGCAAAAACACCAGAACAGCAAATGATGGGTTTGATGCACAGACCAGCTTTACCAGATAATCGAGGAATGCTGTTTGTTTTTCCCGATCCACAACCCGTAAAATTTTGGATGAAAAATGTACCTGTATCCTTGGATATGGTATTTCTTAATAAAGGTGTAGTTCAGTATATCCAAGCTGCTGCTCCCCCTTGTAATAGAAAACCCTGTCCTACTTATGGACCAGATGTAGCTATAGATCAAGTAATCGAACTTAGATCAGGACGAGCAGCAGAACTAGGTTTAAAGAAAGGAGACAAAGTCAAAATTGATTCTTTAAATCTGAAAACTTCTCAATAAACAAGATCATGATCTTCTTACCAGCCTTTAGTTTGGATATAGCAGAAGTATTTATTCTGAGTTTTTATCTGATTCTTATAGAGAATTATTTTGTCAAAAAATTATTACCTAACCTAGCATAAATAACGATCAAGAGGTTAATATTTAGCAGTAGCTCCAATAACATCGAATTTTAGTTTTTTCCAGTTAAAATCACGACTTGAAAGCTGAGTGGTAAAAATCTCTCTTTTGATGTAAGTGTCAATAGTCGCCAATATAGGACTATAAGCTATGACATCTTTGCTACTTCAACGAAATTTCTGCAAGTAGCACATATCACCCACTCTATTACGGATTGTCACCAATATTATCAGTAATTTAATCTAGTTCAGACTTGATATGAGGTTGATTGAGAAAAGGCAATTTTTTTCACACAACCTGCAACTTTTTCTCTACTTAGGGTAAAGTGACTGATAATTGTTTAATTATACCTATCCCTGTTCTGTCACTCTCGGAAAATAATAATCGAATCCATCTTTTGTAACTCTTATTTCATCAAGGTTTGGCACTTTTTTATGTATTAAAAAATAAAATTGCTGCATAAAATGTCAAAACTCAAGCTTCATAAACCTTTCAGGTATTGAATTTTCCCAATCTGACAGAAGAGGGCTATCTCCAAATTTATCTGGGGAATCAATTCACCACAATTCACAATCCGATGATCAACAAAATACTGATTATACAATACTCACACAATAAATAAAAAAATCTATGTTCATCAATTCTACTCAAGGGGGTGAGATACAAATGACACCATCAAGATATTCACGGCTAATTAATTTTCTTCAGGAAGATTTGGCAATTTCTACAGATTCTCTAGCTGTAGCATTGCGTCATCGTGATCAAGATCCTGGTTCTTTAACAATGACTCTTTGGCAGTATGGGCTAATTACTTTAGAACAGTTAGAACAAATTTATGATTGGCTGGAAACGGCATAGGGAAGAGGTAGGGAGCAGGGGAGCAGGCGAGAAGAATTTACCTATTACCCATTACCCATTACCTGCTTAACAACTATTGTCCAAAAACTTTTGCAGCTGCTGCTATACCAGCACCGGGGGTAAAGTTATCATGGCCAACTTGGGGTAGGACAACTTCTAGGGAAGCAATACAGCTAAGAATATCTCTATCGCTCACAAAACCCAAGTGACCAATACGGAAAATTTTATTACTCAGATGGTCTTGTCCGCCAGCTAAAGCAATATCAAACTGTTTTTTCATCAAAGAGCGAATTTTATCTGTTTCTATGCCAGGAGTGGCTACAGCAGTAATGGCAGGACTGGCGCATTCATCACCCGCAAACAATGATAAATTCAATGCTTTCATTGCTGCACGGGTAGCATTTTTCTGGCGTTGATGACGGGTAAAGATTGATTCCAACCCTTCCTTCTTCATCATGCCCAGGGTGGTGTGTAGTGCCACCATTAAGTTAACTGGAGGAGTAAAGGGAGTGGTATTTTTAGCGGTGGCTTTGCGATATTTACCTAAATCTAAATAATACTTAGGCAATTTGGCAGTTTTGTAGGCTTCCCAGGCTTTAGGACTAACGGAAACAAATCCTAAACCGGGAGGAATCATGTAGCCTTTTTGAGAACCGGAAGCAACTACATCTAAACCCCAAGCGTCTACAGGGACGTTATAAGCCCCTAAACTGGTAACAGCATCAACTATGATTAAAGCCTCTCCATGTTCTTTAACGTGGTGGTTGATAGCTTCTAGGTCATTAATGACACCTGTTGAGGTTTCGCTGTGGGTGATGATGACAGCTTTGATTTCTTTGTTGGTATCAGCTTGGAGTTTGGCTGCAAATTGGGCTGGGTCTAAGGGTTGTCCCCATTCGGCGGTAACAGCTTCTACATTTAAACCAAAGGCTTGACCAACTTCTACCCAACGTTCACCGAATTTACCATTAGAAGCGACTAAAATGCGATCGCCTGGAGACAGAAAGTTAATGATTCCTGCTTCTACCGCACCAGTACCACTAACATTTAACATCAATACATCACTTGTCGTCTGGTGTAACCATTTGAGGTTTTCTGTCACCTCTCCCATCATGCTACTAAATTCCCCACTACGGTGGCCAATGGGGTGTTTAGCTAATGCTAGTAAAGCCGCTTCTGGTACTGGGGTTGGGCCAGGGATCATCAGCATCAATTTATTATCCATGGTGTTTGTCCTAGTTGAAAATTTCTCTACGATACAATACAAATTCACTGCTGCGGAGTGTAAAAACACTAAAAACGACCCACTCAAATCTAGTGTGGGTTTTGCTACACCATATTTTTTGGCACTGCACGTTTAGTAATAGTTACTAAAAATATAATCAAATATTTCTAGCTTGGTAAAGCTTACACCTTACAGGGCTAACTACAAGCCTCTCTATTGAGTTTCTATCAAAGATAGACTCCCCAACTACCTTTCTTAATATATTCAGAGAACCGTTTAAATCTGCCGAATATGTTTTACCCGACTGGGACTTAAATAAATCTCTTTTAACTCTTTTGCCTAAATATTGCTCATGCTTTTTAATTGGTTCAAAATCCAGAAAACTACATTTTGATGTGTAGCTTTCCTCTGTAATTTGTACTTTGATTCCAGCAAGTTTAGCTTTATATTCTAACTGCTGTATAAATCGCACATGAGGAATATTGGTAAAGTTTTGGTTAGTTTTACTACCTAAGTCGATATTCTGTTTCCAATTTTCATTTTTACCTATAAAATAGCGTTTATCTAAGATCGCATAAATTGGAATCTTAGGACATTTTATTAGTAAATCTTATAGTAAGTAAAAAGGTGTAAAAAAATCGAAGTGTGTAACAAAAAGTAAAGTTTCCTAAAAACCTCTTCCCCCCTGCCTTTTGCCCTGTCATCATGACAATTTTTAACACCAACCTACTTAACATAGGCAAAAAACCCCGCTGTTTCAGGGCAGGGTTGAGAAATATGTGTTACTCAAGAGCAATCAACTTTATCCGGCAAATGGTTGATAGACCAACGATGATCAATAACGATGGAGGAAGCTTGAAAAGCTTCTTCTAGTCGCTTTTGTTGAGAAGCAGCTTTTCGCAGGGTAATAATCAGTTGATTCACTTGATTCCGTAGGTCTTGGTTGTTACTTACCGAAGTCATGGTTTGCTTTTCTAAAAGTTGAAGTATAAGTTCGTAATGGATAGGAGATGGTAAAGGAATTGGCTCCATGTAGTTTATTCTAAAATTACAATTTGGGGATTTTCTATTTTTAACTAGTTAAAGTTTAGCTAATCCCAAATTAATTGTTACACAAGAAATAAATGATTGCAGTTAGGCAAAAGGGAAAAGGTTGTGATTAACTAAACAAATTAGCGATCGCTAATTGAGGATCTGGTTGTCTTACCAATGATTCCCCAATCAGTACAGCAGAAGCTCCTGCTGTTTTCACTACATTTAAATCCTCCGGGTAGTGTAATCCTGATTCACTAACTACGAGAATATTTTTTGACTGTAATTCTTGACCTCTAGCGGTTAGTAATTCACAGGTAGTCTGCAAGTCAACGGAAAAATCTTCCAGGTTGCGATTATTAATTCCCACTAAAGAAACTCCATCCAAAGCTAATACCCGATCTAATTCTTCCAAATTATGTACTTCTATTAAAGCTGCCATTTTTAAGTTATTAGCAATTTTAATAAAGTATTGCAAATCTTGATCATTGAGAATAGCGGCTATTAATAAAACTGCATCTGCACCATGAATTCGCGCCCAATACATTTGGTAAGGATAGATGATAAAATCCTTACATAGTAAAGGTAAATCTACTCCACCTCGGACTAAAGAGAGGTTTTCAAAACTGCCTTGAAAAAATTTAACATCGGTAAGAACAGAAAGACAACTAGCACCACCTGCTTGATAAGATTGAGCGATCGCTACCGGATCAAAATCTGCCCTAAATACTCCTTTGCTGGGAGAAGCTTTTTTAACTTCGGCAATTAACGCCGGGGTGGTTTTCCCCTGACGTAAAGCACCAACAAAATCACGAACAGGTGCTGCAGATAGGGCTTGTGTTTGCAATTCCCGCAAAGGCAGCTTTTCCCGCATTTGCTCAACTTCTGTCTCTTTTTGCCAAACAATTTCTTCTAAGATGTTATTTGGTGCTGCACCTTCTATAGCAGAGTGATATTGAAGTATAGAAATATTAATAACTTGGCTAGGTGAACGACGACGGATTTGCATGGTTGTCAGTTGTTAGTTGTCAGTTGTTAGTTGTCAGTTGTTAGTTGTCAGTTGTCAGTTGTCAGAGTTTTTTCTGAAATATTGCCAATGGAGTTAAGATAAGCGTTTAACTTGGGAGAAAATTCATCAATGATTGGTTTGAGCCTATTTACTTATTCATTTGTTAACAGATTTCGTTTATAAGCTCGTCTTAACCAATGTCTAGTTTCATTTAAAGAACCTCTCGCCATTCTAACGAAACAGCGATTATCCTGAAAGTTATACCTACCAGAACCTTCTGCAATATTTGCGCGAATACTATCAACAGAACGTACTATTTGCTTACCAATTGTTGCTTTAGGAAATTCCTCCCAATGAAAAACAATGTTCCAAATATCATCAGCTAGTTTTTCTGCTAATTGGTAAACTTGCAAATTCTCGAAATTAGATTTCGCCATTTATCTGACCACTGACCACTGACTAACGATTAACTAGCTAACGCTCGTTTATACGCTTCATCTAAGACTTCTGAAAGCGTTGGGTGAGCGTGGACTAGGTAAGCGAGAGTTTGGATAGATTGACGATTAGCCACGGCGGCGGCGGCTTCGTGAATCAAATCCGAGGCGTGGGGACCAAAGATATGTACACCTAAAACTTCGCCTGTATCCTTACGGTAAATTACCTTGGCCATACCCTCAGCATCTTTTTCTGCTAAGGCCTTGGAATTACCCTTAAAGTAACTTTTACTGGTGGCAATTTCAAATCCTTCCGTCAGTCCTAAAGCTTCGGCGGCTGGTTCTGTTAAGCCTACATAGCTAACTTCTGGATGGGTAAAGGCGGCGGCGGGGATGCTGCGATAGTCAACTTTTTTCTGACGACCGAGCATATTTTCCACAGCAATAATACCTTGGGCAGATGCGGCATGAGCTAACATCATTTTGCCTGTAGCATCACCAATTGCCCACAGATGGGGAACTACTTCGCCTCCTGATAATACGGCCATATGATCATTAACAGGAATGAAATTGCGGCGGTCAAGTTCCACACCAACGGATTCTAGACCGAGATTTTTAGTAGCGGGAACGCGACCTGTAGCGACTAAACAAGCGTCAACTTCCAAAACTTCTAAATCTTTTTTGGTTTCAAAGTCAGCCAATTCAATTACTACTGGTGAACCAGGAATTACTTTTTTGGCGTAGATACCGACTTTGGTTTCAATATCACGGGGCGTAATTAAAACCCGTTCTGCCAGTTTAGCAATATCTCGGTCAAATCCTGGCATTAACTCGCTCAATGCTTCAATTAAGGTGATTTCACAACCTAAAGCGGAGTAAACATCAGAAAATTCTAACCCGATGTAACCGCTACCAATAATTGCTATCCACTTGGGGAGAGTTTCTAATTTAACGCCTTGGTCACTGGTAAAGACGGTTTTGCCATCTACTTCAATTCCAGGGGGAACGAAGGGGACAGAACCGGGGGAAAGGATGATATTTTTGGCGGTGATGGTTTTTTCACCTTTATCTGTAGTAACGGTGACTTTTTGTGTCCCTGCTACCTTGCCCCAACCTCGGATAATATCCACTCCTAAGCGTTTGAGGCTGTTAGTTAGGTCTCCTTGTATTTTAGAGACGAGGTTGTTAGCATGATCAGCGATCGCTTGCCGATCAAACTCCACATTACCAATTTGAATTCCCAAAGACTTGAGGTGATGGGCATTACGTAATTCTCTCACTTTTCCTGAAGCTGCCAGTAATGCTTTGGAAGGAATACAACCTCTGTTGACACAAGTTCCTCCCATATCTCCAGCTTCAATAATCGCTGTTTTCTGACCGCAACTGATGGCGTGTAAGGCCGCACCATGTCCACCTACACCAGCGCCGATAATAACTAAATCGTAATCAAATCCAGAACTCACTTTTATTTCCCCATTTCCTTAGCCTAATTTTTCTTAACTTAACTTTTTTGTGAAACTTTCTCAAATTTACAAAAAATAACGGAGTAGAACTTTAGTCTCCCCGTTATTTTTTGTCAGTCTGTAATCAGGCTTGAGGTTACTTAAGGGCAGCTCTTAATGTTTTTAGTGTTTGACCAATTGCTAGGAAATCTTTGTCTTGTGCGAGTTTTTGCAAAACTACCGGACTGCTTTCCAGGATAATCTGGTTATAGGCATTAATAGCATCGTTTAGTTTATTAATGTTCACAGTTGGTGCTGTGTTAGTCTGAGCAATGGTTAAACTAGTTTTGAGATCCTTTGTGCCAGCTACTAGTTGCGCTTGTGGTAACTGAGCTGAAGGAAAACTTGGTGTTGTAGAAGCCCCGCTACCGCCGCCACCGCTTAAAAGACCAGCAATACTTTGTAATAGGCTACTTACTAAGGCTGGAGAGGCACCGGTGGCAGATAGAGCCGAGGTAAGTTGTGCCACTGCTGCCTGCGCCTCTGCACCTCCGACAGCAAGAGCAACAACAGCAGCACCACCGCCACCGCCAGCACCACCGCCACCGCCAGCATCACCAGTGGCGGCAGCACTAACTATAGCAGCCGCAGCCGCATTTACCGATTGTGTTGCCGCAGGTGTAACAGTAATACTTACAACACCATTAATAACAGAAACACTGACACTAGGTGATGTACCTACTGGTGGCGCAGTATTGATATTGATGGTTGGTTCTGAAAAAACGGTACCACTTGAGCCAGTTGTTCCACCTCCGCTTAACGACCCAGCAGATCCCTTACTGGGTGAATCAAAGTTTGATTGTGGTGAAGCTTGAGCAATAGGAGTAGGATATTCACTCAGAGTCGCCGATTCATTATTATTTGTGGGTAAAACTGTAGCTTGGTTTGGTAACTGCCAACTCAGGAAAAGTAGGGGACTGACACCGAGTAAGGCAAAAAGAAAAGTTCTGATTTTTAACATGGTAATTCTTTAAGTCTTGAGGTGTTTATTTAGGTAAGAAATTGAAACCATAGCCTACACTCAGAACAAATACAGTACCGCCTTGAGTGTTATCTGTGAGATCAGCACCCTGGGCATTAATTGTCAAGGGAATAGTAGGCACAGGGACAAAGGAAACCCCAGTGTTTAAACCTATACCACTCCAACCTAGACCGACACTTACTTGGGGGTGAACTTGCACACCGACTCCAGCAAACACACCTGTACTATCAGTACCTTGTCGGAAGTCACCACCACCTGCTCCTACGGACAAGGAGATAGGCATTCTATTGACCGGATTGTTAGGCTGTAGGAGAGAGTATGTTGTCACCACACCATAGGCACTGGAAGGTCTAATAGCTTCATTACCATACTGAGCAAAGGTCTTCCAACCGGCAGCAACGGCTACTTGATTGTTGCCTTTAGCATAGACGAGCCTATGGGCTTTGAGGTCAAAAGTGCCATTCTCACCAAAGTTTTTGATGCTTCCCAAATTGTAAGAAAATTCTAACCCGATGAGTTTTTGGGCATCACCCAAACCAAAACCTGTGCTTATACTTCCGTCTATTTCACCATTTCTAGCTTTACCGGCAGTCGCCCCTGATGCTCCTATGAATACGTCACCCCAGCCAGCCCCGAAAGCGCTGGGAGCGCCAAAGCTGAGTCCAGGTGAGTAGGTTTGTCTCACGGGAGCAGGTTTAATTAGTGGTTCAATCAATAAATCTTGGCGTAATTTATCAACATCACCAGAACTGTTCTCCATTGGTGCGGAGGTTTCACTTTGGGCAGTGATCTGGGGCTGTTTTGGTTCAACAATAGATTCTGCTGTTTGTCCTAGTTCTGCTTTTTCCGCTACTACCTCTTGTAGATCCGGTAAATTGTTTTCTAAGGTAGTTTGATCAGTGGTTGCTTGATTATTTTGGGTTTGATCAACTACTGGATCTGCCGCAAATGCTGGGCTAAGTGCGATCGCAGTGGTGAACCACATATAACTTAAAAGGGTTGTTCCGACAACTTGTACCCAGTTAAGCTGTAACAACGTACATAAAAATTTTGCTTTTTTCAACGTCCGACTCCCCACAAACTTAGTTGACATTTAAACTTCTATGAAAATAACTCCACAAAAACCTAATTATTCCATTTTGTTGCTAGTACACCTTTTAAGCAACACTCTGCCAGAAATAATCTGTATCAGATGTTAGTAGGATCAGCTTAAACTCTAATAATTTTCTCCGTATGTACATATTTTATTACATACTTTCTAGAAAATCAGCTACTACATACTGCTATATGAGAAGTTATTTTATTTTCCTGGAGTTATCAAAATAATACTATTTGTACTGTAAATTTCTGGATGAAAATGATTTTTTTACAAGAATTAACTCATTTGAGAATATTTAGGGAATTTACATAAAAAACCAGAGGTGTTGAATGTTAAGAAATAAGTGACCAGAATAGCCCAAAATATGCTAAATTCTGTTCGAAGGATTAAAATAAATTGATAATGATTATAAATTCATTTACCAAAAGACTTTTAATTCTGTTATCTGTTCTCTGCTATAGAAGATTGTTCTAATGTTTTTCCAGGATTATCTACTTAGTAGTAAAATCACTAAAGAAATTTCCAATGGTTGATCATGGGCAATGAAAATTATCAAGAGTAAACAAACTTAAAGGTATTCTTTGTTTAGATTAATTAACTCAACTGGTAGAATATCTACCTAAACTAGATCACTAGCAAGTTGGGTGAAAACATCATGAATGATACAGAGTATATCAGGCAAACAGAAGCTAATCGCGTAGAAATTCTTAGTGAAGCATTACCATACATTCAGCAATTCGTTGGCCGCACGGTGGTAGTTAAATACGGTGGTGCAGCGATGAAGGATAGCAACCTCAAGGATAAAGTTATTCGTGATGTCGTTTTTTTATCTTGTGTTGGTTTGCGACCAATTTTAGTTCATGGTGGTGGACCAGAAATTAATAGTTGGTTGGGTAAGTTGGGAATTGAAGCACAGTTCAAGAATGGTTTGCGGGTAACTGACGCACCAACTATGGATGTAGTGGAAATGGTGTTAGTTGGCCGTGTGAATAAAGAAATTGTGGCACTTATTAACCAAGCTGGGGGTATGTCCGTAGGACTTTGTGGTAAAGATGGTCACTTAATTACTGCCCGTCCTCAAGGCGAAGAGGGAATTGGTTTTGTGGGTGAAGTGAGTAATGTCAATATCAAAATTTTAGAAACCCTTTCTAGTAATGGTTATATTCCCGTTGTTTCCAGCGTGGCGGCTGATGAAACTGGACAGGCATATAATATTAATGCTGACACCGTAGCGGGGGAAATAGCCGCCGCTTTGGGTGCGGAAAAGTTAATTTTGCTGACCGATACCAGAGGAATTTTAAAAGATTATAAAGATCCATCTACTCTCATTCCTAAAGTAGATATTCGGGAAGCGCGACAATTAATAGCTGATGGTATAGTCAGTGGGGGAATGATTCCCAAAGTGAATTGTTGTGTGCGATCGCTCGCTCAAGGAGTTAAAGCTGCACATATCATTGATGGCCGTATTCCCCATGCTTTATTGTTAGAAGTATTTACAGACGTGGGTATTGGGACAATGATTCTTGGTTCTCAGTTTCGAAAATCATAGAAACGTAACAATTCAGGAGTCAGGAGTCAGGAGTGCTACTGCTTTACATCTAACTAAGACAACTGACAACTGACAACCGACAACGAACAACTGACAACGAACAACTGACTAATGACTACAGAAAGTTTAGAAATCGCTAAATCTCGGTATAAAATTGGCAAAGCTGCTTTTGAAAACGGTAAATATCGAGAATCTGTACAAAATTTAGAACAAGCCAGCGCCCTATTAGGAAAAAATACTCGTTTAGCTGGGGAAGTAGAAATTTGGTTGGTGAATGCTTATGAAGCTGCGGGGCGTTCGGAAGAGGCGATCGCATTATGTCAAGAACTTAGCCGCCATCCCCATTATGAAGTGCGCCACCAAGCCAAACGCCTGGCCTACATTTTAAAAGCCCCTAAACTTAATCGTCCTAAAGAATGGATGACAGAAATCCCCGATTTTAGCATAATTTCTGACAACAAATCCAAAATGATGATTGCTGCCAAACCTAACAAATCTCCATCTGCTAAAAAACCTGTAGAAAAAGAATATATTGACTTGAGTACAGTGAATACTCAAGATAATAATTTTGTTTGGGTGGCTTTAATTGCGGTGGGTTTCACAATTTCCTATTTAGTTTGGTTAAGTTTTGAGTAAATTGTCAAAATCCTTGATAAGTAATCCCACAAAATTAATTACAAATATTGTCTTTCTCTTGCCTCTTCACTCTTGCCCATACCAAGACTAATTAGTAAATTAGGAGAAATTAACTAATGAATGTATCTACCCTAGTTAAAAAAATCTCACAATTAATTAAATCTGCTATTTTGCCTATTACCAAAATCAAGCCCATTGTATTTATTGTGATTTTTGCCTCATTGATGTTATCTGGCTGCGTCAATTATGATTTAGGCGTAAACTTTAACAGTACAAATAATGGTCAATTAGTACAACATATTCAGTTATCAGAAAAAATAACTATCTTTAGTAGTGATTATATATCTGAATGGTTAAAAACTTTAGAAAACCGAGCCAGAAAATTATCAGGTTCAGTAGAAAGAGTTTCCCCCTCGGAAATAATTGTCAAAATTCCCTTTACCAGTGCTAAAGAATTACAAAAAAAATTCACAGCCTTTTACCAAAATAGTACAACGAAAGAGGAGGATCGCTCACAAATTTCTAATATTACTACCAACTTAATGGCCGAAGATACTAACTTTTTTCTATTTTCGAGAAATCATTTAGTTTATGATTTAGATTTGCGTTCCTTAGCGATGTTTACCACTAAAGCTGATAATTCTCTCCTCAATTTAGACTTTAGTTTAAATGCACCTTGGGGCATCAAAAATATTAACAATAATAGCGAAAATATTTTGCAACCAGAAAAACACGGTAATCAATTCATCTGGCAACTGAAACCAGGCGCTATCAATCATGTAGAAGTCGTTTTCTGGCTGCCCAATTTTCTGGGAATTGGTACTTTGATAATAATTGGTTTTGTTTGGCTAGGAATTTATCTTAGGTATACAGTATTACCAACCCCTAAAACACAAACTCCAGGTGTTCACCTGTAAGGGCTTTGAGTTTGGAGGTAAAAGATTCCGTGTGATTACTCTGCTGGGGCATAAAGCGACCAATAGGCGGATGATTGCTAGTTCCTGACAGCATTAGCTGTGGCGCTGGGGAAGGGGGTAAAATTTCCCTAATAAATTCCTTTGGCTTAATATTGATCTGGTCTGTAAAACTAACGGGCTTGGAAACATGAGGTTCTGTATAAGAATCTCTGTTTTCCTCTCTAGGCTGTAAATGATTGTTTATTTCGTATTTATAACTAACTTGGGCGGGTAATAATTGAGGATGGTGATAGCTTTCTGTCCTGATCTCCTGTTTCATGGATGGTAAAACTGGTAGGGAGACAGAAGTAAGTCTTTCGGGGAATTTGCTACAAATCATGCGCTCAAATTCCATATTAAAATGATATGTGGCCTCTCCCTTACGCCGCCAAAAGGTCAAAATTTGCTGGACAGATATAGCTTTATAACGACCTTGATACAAAGCTTCGATTACTGCTAAATGTAACCAATGCAAGGGATATTCTACTTGCCAACGGTTAATCAACTCACTAGCATTAAATCCGTTGAGATCAAAGCTGTAGTGAGTTAATAACTTGGCTGCTAATTCGGCTGGAGCCGCAAAAGTTGGAGTTACCGAGGCTGTTGTTAACATGGGCTGTGAGTGTTAGGCAATAGGTATAAACATTTCACCCATCGCATTTAGCCTAACGTACTTTTAGCTACATGAATATTTTTTTCACGAGCAGCCAAATAGATAGGCAGTGTTTTCCATTCTACTTGTCAATTGCTGATATGCAAAACAACATAAGGTGAGTTAATGACTTTTGTGCGTTGACTAGCTACTAATGCCTGATAAACCATAGCTGCAACTTCCGCACGGGTGGCTTCTCTGGTAGGTGCAAGCAAATTTGGATCAGGGTAATTGACAATTATTTGCTGTTGGGTAGCGATGGTAACTGCTGTCCGGGCATATTCGGGAATTTTATCTTGGTCAATATAGGTGATGGTTTTTTGTTCATTAGTTAATAGTCCCAGTCCGTTGACGAGGGAGACTATCACCTGTAACCGTTGCACGTTTTGGTTAGGGCGGAAAGTGCGATCGCTAAATCCTCCCACAAAACCACTTTTAGCCGCAATTTCAATGGCATTGGCCGCCCAAAAATCCTGGGGAATATCTGTAAATTCTGGAGATGGGCGTTTAGCTGGAGGGTTAAAAGCAGCAGCAATTAAAGCCGTATATTGGGCGCGGGTCATCGCTTGATCGGGTTGGTATGTCCCATCAGCAAAACCTTGGGTTAAGTTCATACTAACCAATGCCCTAATAAATGGTTCTGCCCAATGTCCGACAATATCAGAAAAAGAAGGAATCTCTGTCTCTGGTTTGACAATATAGGCAGATGGGAGGGGATTTTCCATACCCATAGACACCAATGCTTGGTAAATTAGCACTGCTACCTCAGAGCGAGTAATTTCGCGCAGGGGTTCTAATTGATCTACTTGGGGATAATTGACTACTAATAGTTTTTGCGTAGCCACTGTCACTGCACTGGTAGCATAGCTGGGGATTTGAGTGCGATCGCAGTATACCATCAACACATTAGGATTACCACCACTCAGGTTTAAACCATTAACAATAGAGACTAGGGCTTGAATTTTCGTTAAATTATTGTCCGGTCGAAATGTACCATCGGGAAACCCTTTCAAAAAGCCCCGATCCGCCGCACTAGCTATGGCTTTAGCAGCCCAAAAGTTTGATTTGACATCTTTGAATCTATCTAATTGATTACTTTCTGGCAATTGAAAAGTCTTGGCCATCAAAGCCGCATATTGGGCGCGGGTAATGGGTGTAGCTGGTTGAAAAGTGCCATCGGGAAAGCCACTAATAAACCCTTTACTCACCAAAGCTTCTACAAAAGCAGCCGCCCAATGTCCCTCTAAATCAGCAAACCGCGTACTCACACCTATTTGACTGGGAGTGTCCGCCGTCGCCGCGATCAAATCTATTGCCCCAATTACCTGAGTTAAACTTAACTGATTGCCCACGGATATGATTTTTTCCTCCGTGAGATTTTGTAAATCGAATTTACCCTGTGCTTGAAAAATATTGTCCGCCGGATCTTGGGGATTGCCTAAATCGGGAACAGCATTACCATTAATTAATAGACCACCTTGGGTATTACTCGTAATCAGATTGCGGCGTAATACTGGTTTCGCATCACGAGAAAGAGCGATTGCTGTCCCATTGGCAGAAAGTTTATTATTAGCCACTAAAGGGGCTGCAAAATCACTAATTGCTATCCCTATAGCATTATTTTGAAATACATTCCGCAGCACTTCCCCTTTACTATTTCTAGCTATGACTAACCCACTTACTTTATTGTTAATAAATAAATTATCCACAATGCCTGGTTTAGCATTGCCAGTGGTAAAAATTCCCTCTCTAGTACAGTTTTTGAAAGTGCTATTAGCTACTGTTGGTACAGATGACTCAATCCAAACCCCCGTACCTTTAGCAGTAGAATTAATCACAGTCACACCTAACAGACTCGCATCATTTAGTAATAAGACAGTAATATTTTGCACCCCAAAACTCGGACTTTGATAATCCCCACCACCAGAAATAATAATTTCCTGACCTTTATTTCCCTCATTTCCCACCACCAACACCCCCGATGGAATCACTAGGGGAAATACTTCTCCATTGACCGTGCTATAAATTCCATTAGCCAACTGAATAATTGTTGAGCTTTTTGCCTGTTTGATAGCCTGGGAAATACTTTTTAAAGGACTGGTACGAGAACCCGTATTAGCATCCTTCCCGGTAGCGGGATTAACATAGATTGTTGCTACAAGACTAGAGTTAACCATTGATTGTTAAACGTGTATGGTTTTAATGGTGACATCCATAATTAACCATACTTTTGACACACTCAAAATTTCAAGTCTGTAATTCTAGTCAAAATCTTCTTTATCCAGAAACCTTATTTCCCAGATAAAAACGTCCATGGATTCTCATTAACCTTAACCAACGCATCCAAACTTTCGCAGGTTGGTCAAAAAACGTAAAAATATCCCCAAAACCCAAGTTAGTTTTTTGGTGATGTAACCAGTGTTGTTCGGGCGTAGTAATAAATAAAAACTTACATAAAATCGTCACAGCTTGGGGCGTTTGCCAACCTAAAGAAATAACGTGTCTCCACCACACATGAAACTGGCCAAACAATAAACCGCAAATAACACCCACAAAAGATAAAGGCCATAACCAAACCCCTACCAACAAATAGGGCAAAGCTCCCAAAATACCATCCAAAAGCACCTGGAAATTCAATGTTAAAATAGCATAGTGGCGGAAATTCTTTTTCCAAGAATGATGAGTTTTCAAATGGAGGCTGCCAAAAACGTGTTCAGGAACATGATAGAAAAAGGTAGAAAGGAAATCCCCAATTATCAGTAATAGCCAAGCGACAGCAATAGCTTCAAGCATTTGGAATCCTATATACATCTAGAACCCGATAGATATACTGTGGTTTTTATCTTATTGTTACAATCTTCTATCGAAACCAGACCCCATAAGCAAAGATTTAGTTAAAATCACCACAAATTTAGGTTAAATTATCTATTCGGGCAAAAGGCAAGATGAGTAAGAAAAATTTATCTCCCCAATTACCAATTACCAATCACAAAAGAGTTTATTAAAATGCCAAAATGGAAACTAACTACAGAATTTACATTTGATAGCGCCCACTATATTAAGGACTATAAAGGCCCTTGTGGTAGAATGCACGGACACACTTATAAAGTTAGAATCGAAGCACAATCAGCCACCTTACATTCTTCAGAATATTGTCCGCATCCTGTCATGGTGGCTGATTTTAGAAGTTTACGTTGGGCTAAAAAAGATGTAAATCAAGGAGGACTTGATCATTGTATTTTAAATGAAGTTTTGCCTCCAGAATATGAAACAACAGCAGAAATGATTGCTAAATATATTTATGATGAAACCAAAAAACGTTTACCAACTGATATAAAACTTAAAGTATCTGTCTCCGAAACTGCTAATTCTTGGGCAGAATATGAAGATGATTAAATGTAAGAGTTCAGGAATATGGCTAAGGCCACCCTGCACCATCAGGAGTTCAGAATGAAGAATGAAAAACATTTTTCTTTTATCTTCCCTATTACCAATTACCCATTACCTGAATTAAACATGACAAAACAGATCATAATAACACAGCCAATGTTCATGTACAGAACTTAAATAGTAGGAAATACTCACAGCGAATATTGCTAAAAGTACAGGAATTACTGTAACTAATTCTAATTTGCCTTTTTTGACTACTTCCCAACAAGAGATTAAGATCACTACAGGCCATAAAATCGTAGTGATAATAAACATGATAAAAGATAAGAATTTATCCTCTGGAGAAGATGTCGGATGACGTAGAGAAAAGGTTAGCCAATTGGTAAAAAAATAGCCAGTCATGATCACATAGCTAATAATTAAAGTTAACTGAATTTGATTCATAATAGCTACTCCTTTCTCCTTTAATCAAATGAGGTTTAAAAACTATTACGGATAGATTTTAAATGAATGCTAAACAATACATTAATCAGCAATCATACTTAATTTAAAACTCAATTCTAGAGTATAGTAATTCTACTTGTTAATGTTTTATTAGCTAGTTCTAGACTGGTATAGCATAAATATTAAAAAAGTGCCAAATAAAATGCAACACTAATTATCCTCAAACTCACATAATTTGAGGTCAGTATAATAAATACCTCAGAAGTAAAAAGCTAAAATTAAAAATACTGGATATTTAATACAGCAATGAGGATATCAATTATCATCAAACTCTGGTAACAACAGAATTTTAATCCTGAGTCCTAAGTCGCTGACGTACCAGTAAAATATTCAGTCATGGAAATTTACATCTGATAGTTAGCAGAAGTCCGATAACTATAACCAAGATAAGAATCTTTTTGAATGTGTTGTTTAATACTATCGAAATCTATAAATTCATCAGCTACATCAATTAAATGATCGCTAGTTGAGGTTTGTAAGCCAATTACTTCTACTCTAGCACCCATACCACTAACTGCATTTACCGCATAGGACAAATCACCATCACCACTAACTAAAACCGCAGTATCATAATAGGGTGCTAAGGTAATCATATCTACAGCGATTTCTACATTCAAATTTGGTTTTTTATAGTTGTTATCTGGAACTACACTCATATCTTTAGTAACAACACGATAGCCATTACGACGCATCCATAACAGAAACCCCTGTTGCTTTTCGTTGCCAGTATCCATACCTGTATAAAAGAAAGCACGTAATAATCTTGAGGTTTTGGTTAAACGACACAGCAATTTGACATAATCAATTTCAATACCTAGTTGTAATGCAGCATGAAATAGATTTAAGCCATCAATAAAAATTGCGACTCGACCACGATTATCATCTTCATTAAAGGTGCTATTATTGGCTGAATTAGGTTCTTTAGGTTTGATATTGGCTTTCGTGGCTGGGCCTTGCCAATGGGGTTTTTCCTTGAGTTCTTTATATTCGTTTGTTTTTTTGTTAAGATCATTAGACTGCATTGATACCTCTAAATATTAAACTAAGGATGTTGTAAGTAAATTGGCAATAGCTCAATTCTGGCTAATTTTTTGATTATCTCCTGCTAGGATCAATACCTATCAGATAAATTTTAGCCAATTTTTTCTAGTGAATATGATATTTTGCCGTTTACCTGCATATACTTTACACAAAATGCACATTTTTAGGGAAAATCCACTATTTGTCATAAAATCATCTGAAAACCCTTGAGCTTAAGTTTTGGGGCTTAGGTTAATTTTGATACTTATAATTTTGGTTTTGCATATCTATACTCATCAGTAAAGAAGTTGTTACCAAAACCTTATATACTATACTAAATTTTGATAAGCTTGAGACTTATGTTAAGTACGACACCATAAACTATTAACTCCTAGATTAAATACTAGGGTATCTATGGTTTTTTAGGTTTAGTAAAAACTAAATCCAGTATCATCAAAAAATCTGAATTGTGTGTGGTGTGAAAATCAACCGAGGAGTGAACAAAATGGATTTACGTGGAGATGCGTTGCAAATCCTCAAAGATACTAGCCGAACTTTTTATATCCCAATTAGTATTTTACCATCAGGATTACAGGAAGCGGTAGCATCAGCATACTTATGTATGCGGGCAATTGATCAAATTGAAGATGATCCAGATTTAGATAACAGGACTAAAAAACATCTGTTGCAAAATATCAGTCTGACATTACAATCAGGAGTAGATGGTTTTCCCCTTGATGCTTTCTCCGTAGGATTTAAAGGATACGAAAGTTCTTTACAAGAAGTCAGCTTACGTATTAGAGAATGGTCAATATTAGCACCTGAAAGTATTGCTCCTCGGATTTGGGATGCAACGGCCGCAATGGCTGATAGAATGGCTTATTGGGCAGATAGAAACTGGAAAATAGAAACAGAAGCAGATTTAGATCGTTATACCTTTAGTGTAGCTGGTGCAGTTGGCTTGTTACTCTCAGATTTATGGAATTGGTATGATGGAACTCAAAGCAACCGGACTCAAGCTATAGCATTTGGTAGGGGTTTGCAAGCTGTAAATATTCTGCGTAATAATTCTGAGGATTTAACTCGTGGGGTCAATTTTTTCCCGATGGGTTGGAATAATGAAAATCTTCAAGACTATGCTCGTCGCCATCTCATCTTAGCAGATGCTTATACTAATTCTTTACCAGATGGACCGGCTTTGCAATTTTGCCAAATTCCCCTGGCTTTAGCCCATGGTACTCTAGATGCTTTAGCCAATGGCAAGGAAAAACTCAGTCGTAGTGATGTTGTTTCACTGATTGAAACCCTTATGGGTGTGAATGTTCAGGCTAGTTAGCTGACAGGTGACAGGTGACAGTTAAGAGGGAACCGTCAACTAATTACCAAAATAAAAAATTTGTGTCGGGGAGATATTCATGAAAACTACTTTATTTCTGAGTCCACCATCTTTTGATGGCTTTGATGGTGGTGCAGGGGCGCGATATCAAGCAAAACGAGAAATTACTTCTTTCTGGTATCCGACTTGGTTAGCACAACCAGCAGCTTTAGTTCCTGGGAGTAGGTTGGTTGATGCACCTCCCCATAGTCAAACGGTGGATGATGTGTTAAAAATTGCTAAGGATTATGAATTGGTAATTATGCACACTAGCACCCCTTCTTTAGCTAATGATGTGAAGTGTGCTGAAGCTATAAAAGCCCAAAATCCTAATGTGCAAATTGGTTTTGTGGGGGCGCACGTTGCGGTTTTACCAGAGGAAACTTTGCGCGAAAATCCGGTAATTGATTTTGTTTGTCGCAATGAGTTTGACTATACTTGCAAAGAATTGGCGGAAGGTAAACCTTGGGATGAAATTAAGGGTTTGAGTTATCGAGATCAGTTGGGAAATATTCGCCAAACGGAAGAACGCCCTTTAATTCATGACTGGGATGCTATGCCTAGTGTGTTGCCAGTTTATGCCCGTGATTTGGATATTAGCAAATATTTTATTGGCTATTTGCAACATCCTTACATTTCTTTTTATACTGGGCGGGGTTGTCCAGCAAAATGCACTTTTTGTTTATGGCCACAAACTATTGGAGGACATTTATATCGTCATAAAAGCCCGGATGCTGTAGGTCGAGAAATGGCTGAAGCTAAGGAATTATTTGGGGATACGGTGCGGGAGTATATGTTTGACGATGATACTTTTACCATTGACAAACATCGAGCGATCGCTATTAGTGAACATCTAAAACGACTCAATATAACTTGGAGTTGCAATGCCCGAGCTAATTTAGATTATGATACTCTCAAAACTTTGCGTGATAACGGTTTACGGTTATTATTAGTAGGGTTTGAATCTGGTAATCAACAAGTTCTCAATAATATCAAAAAAGGTATTAAACTGGAAGTGGCGCGAGAATTTATGAAGAATTGCCACAAACTTGGTATTACTGTCCATGGGACTTTTATTATTGGGTTGCCCATCGAAACTAAGGAAACTGTAGAAGAAACCATTCGCTTTGCTTGTGAATTAAGTCCCCATACAATTCAAGTTTCGATAGCTGCGCCTTATCCGGGTACAGAATTGTATGCACAAGCCAGAGAAAATGGTTGGTTTGCGAATGAGTCTTTAGTGGCAACTTCCGGTATTCAAACTTCAACTTTGCAATATTCCACCCTTTCTAGTGCAGAAATTGAAGATGCAGTAGAAAGAATGTATCGCAAATTTTACTTCCGTCCCAAGGCTATTATTCCCATTGTGCGAGAAATGCTAACTGATAGACAAATGTTAGTGCGTCGTCTGCGCGAGGGTAAGGAGTTCTTTGGTTATTTGAATGAACGTCGCACCCAAGCGGCTGCACACGCACAACCTAAACAAACGGCTGTGGTTTAAGTCTGAATCAGGAATTAGAGGATGTTTGACGGGGAATTTTAGATTGGGAATTTTTGGTAAAAACCCCCCTTCATGGTGGAATTCAAAATCGCCAATCTAAAATCGTCAATTTCCACATTTTAGGGTGTAGTAAATCCAAAATCCAAACTATATGACTTCCGTTTATCAAGTTATTCAAAATACTGTCACCTGTCACCTGTCACCTACCCTCACAGATAACTTATTCAGCAAGACCTAATTTGTAATTTTCACTACTTTTATGATTTTTTCAGGGGTTCTTCATAGACGGCAATATACATGATGATTCTGTTAGATATTTGTTAAGAAAAGTTACACATCTCTTAACAAAAGGAAATATTTCTTATGGTGGTTTCCAGTCAGAAGAATAAACCACATGAAGTCGTCATCATTGGTGGTGGCTTTGGTGGACTATATGCAGCAAAGGGTCTTGCTAACTCAAATGTAAATGTTACTCTCATTGATAAACGTAATTTTCATTTATTTCAGCCGCTTTTATATCAAGTTGCCACTGGTACGTTATCACCTGCTGATATTTCTGCACCATTGCGATCTGTTTTTAGCACCAGCAAGAATACAAAAGTTTTGTGGGGAGAAGTAAGTAATATTGATCCCAAAGCACAACAGGTTTTTTTAGGTGATCAAGTAGTACCCTATGATACGTTGGTTGTGGCCACAGGTGCTAATCATTCCTATTTTGGTAAGGATAACTGGAAAGAATTTGCTCCCGGTTTAAAAACTGTGGAAGATGCCATAGAAATGCGTCGGCGGATATTTTCGGCATTTGAAGCAGCAGAACAAGAAACCGATTCGGAAAAACGCCAGGCTTTGTTGACTTTTGTGATTGTGGGTGGTGGTCCAACTGGGGTAGAATTAGCTGGAGCGATCGCAGAATTAGCATACCAAACCCTCAAAGAAGATTTCCGCAACATTAACACCTCAGAAGCGAAAATTTTGCTACTGCAAGGGGGCGATCGCATTCTCCCACATATTGCCCCAGAATTATCAAAAGTAGCAACAACATCTTTACAAAAGTTAGGTGTAGTTATCCGCACTCAAACTAGAGTCACAAATATTGACAATGGTGTTGTCACTTTCAAACAAGGCAATGAATTAACCGAAATTTCCTCTAAAACTATCTTGTGGGCGGCAGGTGTGCAAGGTTCAGGTATGGCCAAAGTTCTAGCAGAAACCACAGGTGTAGAATGTGATAAATCTGGACGTGTTATTGTTGAACCAGACCTAACTATTAAAGGTCATCCAAATATTTTTGTCATTGGAGATTTGGCTAACTTTTCCCATCAAGATGGTAAACCCTTACCTGGTGTTGCACCCGTAGCCAAACAAGCCGGAGAATATGTATCTAAATTAGTTCAATTACGACTTCAGGGTTATACTTTACCAGAATTTCATTATAATGATGTCGGTAGTTTAGCCATGATTGGGCAAAATTTAGCAGTTGTAGATTTAGGTTTTATAAAACTTACTGGTTTTATTGCTTGGGTATTTTGGCTAATTATTCACATCTATTTCTTAATTGAGTTTGACACTAAAATCGTAGTAGTAATTCAATGGGCATGGAATTATATTACTCGCAATCGTCGCTCTCGATTAATTACTGGTAAAGAGGCTTTTATTGAGCCACAAAATATTAACAATAACAATCCTTACAAGGCTACAGAAACCAAGCAGCCAATCAATGTCTAGGATGTTTGTTTTTTCCCTTCAAATATATACCAGTCCGATTTGATTTATGTAGGGGTTTAGCAATGCTAAACCCCTTGTATGTCATTACCCATTCAAGCCTTTTATTTTGATGTTAAGTTTCTTGTTTAATTGTTAAGAAAGATGTGGGTAATAGATAGACTCCCCGACAATTCAGGATAAACAATTTTTCAAAGTATCAATGACTTTATCTTGTTGTTCTTCCTCCAATTCTGGGAACATGGGTAAAGATAAAACTTCTTGACAAGCTTGTTCTGCTACTGGTAATTGTCCAGGTTCATAGCCTAGATTTTTATACACTGGCTGCAAATGCAAGGGTAAGGGATAGTAAATCATGGAATTTACACCCTGTTCCTGCATTCGATTTTTTACCGAATCTCGATATTTACCACTTGCACCATTGCGTCTTTCTCCAGAGATACGAATGGTATATTGATTCCACACACCAACACCACCAGGAAATTCTTGGGGAACAATAATATCAGGAATTTGGCTGAGGTGTTGGTAATAATAATCGGCTATGTGCTTGCGTCTAGAGTTCCAAATATCCAAATAACGGAGTTTAATTTGCAATATTACGCCTTGAATAGCGTCTAAGCGACTGTTGACACCGATTTCTTCATGAATATATCTAGTTTTACTACCATGTTCGCGCAAAACTCTTAATTGGGTAGCAATCGTTGGATCATTTGTGGTAATTGCCCCACCATCACCGCAACCACCGAGATTTTTGGTAGGATAGAAACTAAAGCAGCCAATATGGCCAATACTACCAACTTTCTTATTTTCCCAAGTTGCACCGGTAGCTTGAGCGCAATCTTCAATTACTGCTAAATTGTGACACTTGGCAATTTCCATTAATCCTGTCATATCTACAGGTAAGCCAAACAGATGCACGGGAATAATAGCTTTAGTTTTAGGTGTAATCGCTGCTGCTATTTGCTCCACATCTAAATTGAATGTATTTACATCAATATCTACAAATACTGGCGTTGCACCTACCGCACTGATAACTTCTGTTGTGGCAAAAAAGGTAAAGGGTGTGGTTATAACTTCATCACCTGCACCAATTCCTAAGGCGCGTAATGCTAAAAATAAAGCATCAGTACCAGAGTTACAAGCTACGCATTCACTGACACCATGATAAGCTGCAAACTGTTCTTCAAAATCTGTAATTGCTGGGCCACCAATATAACGCCCAGAAGCAAGCACCTCTAAGACGGCAGCACTTACTTCTGCTTCAATAGTGGCATATTGTTGTTTAATATCAAAGGCTGGAATCGAATTTACACTTTTAATCATGAGTTTTTATTTGTAAAGGAGTCAGGAGTTAGGAGTCAGACATCAGGAGTTAAGAAGAAGGAAGAACTTTTTTCTCTTCCCCACTACCTGACAACCCGATTGAATTTAATTTTGTTCAACTACTTATGCTAAAGTTTTCAATTGTTAAGGGGTAGAGAAATTATGCCAGAGCTAATCCAATTAGATATGGTAGATTTGGCTTTAGCTATGGGTTTAATGGCGATCGCCATTGGGATATCAGCCTGGGAGCAATTAGGACTAGAATTAAATTTAACAGTGGCTACTGGTAGAACTATCCTCCAACTACTTGTACTAGGATACATTTTCGACTTCATTTTTGCTGTTAATAATATTTGGGCAGTAGTGGGGATTTTAGCAATAATTTTGACAATTACCGCAATTATTACTCGCAACCGCATCAGTCAAAAAATCCCTCAAGTCTTGCCTTTAGTATGGATAGCAATTTTTGTCAGCACGTCCTTAACATTGCTTTATACTAACTTTCTCATTATTCAACCAGAAAGATGGTATGAACCGCGTTATATCATCCCTTTAGCTGGTATATTGCTGGGTAATGCTATGAATGCAGCCGCAATAGCAGGAGAACGTTTAGTTAGTGCTATCAACCAATTTCCCACAGAAATAGAAACCCATTTAAGCCTGGGTGCAAATCCTCAAGAAGCTATTAAGCCCTACCGCAAAGAAGCAATTCGCGCCGCATTTTTACCCACTTTGAACCAAATGATATTGGTCGGTATGGCAACAATACCAACCTTTACCAATGGACAATTATTAGCTGGAGTTCCCCCTTTAGAGGCTGTATCCTACGAAATTTTAATTATTTTTATGGTGGCTGTCACAAATTTGTTAACAACTATTTTAATTACCAAGGGTTTATGTCGGCAGTTTTTTAATTCTGCTATGCAGTTGGTTAGGTAATGGGTAATTGGTGAAGAAAAAAATTATGGTTTTTCAGTACCTAATATGCTAAATTATTAGAATTAAATTCTAAATAAGATGAAGAATAATATCAGAATTATTGATATAGTTGACTTGTGAGACTAAGTTGTGCTTAATTGTAAGTGAGAATATTAAAATTTGAGTAAATTTACAGCCATGAATAGAAAAAAGGGAATTAAAATATTAACAGAACTTCTAAATATAG
>JACCDP011143481.1_pt1 | contig 28634 bp, 30 predicted proteins | sample 7445841 | NCBI WGS metagenome assembly JACCDP01 (sample SAMN15323441, study PRJNA562643) | freshwater metagenome | isolation source: river surface water | place: USA:Blue River Watershed | collected 2017-08-17 | reverse complement strand
TATGCAGAATCTCCGCAAGTAGGTCGCGTAATATTATTAATTGGACCAAATTCTAGAGATGGTATTACTAGAGAACAAAGCATTGAAATGTTTAATTTACTTAATGATAATCCTGATATCGTTATTCGGCCTACGCAACATAATTCACCAATTGTAGCAGCGTATGAATATTTGTTCGATTTGCCATCTGATGCAAAAGGACGTTATGCAATGGCAGCATCTACCAAAGGAGATGATTATGTTAGAGCAAAAGCTTTTGTACCCAATGTAGATAAATATGCAACGATTGGTGACAAAAAAGGACGTAAAATTCCAATTGGAATTGATGCAACGGAATTGAGTATCGACGTAGATCCAGAAACATACGCAAACGGAATGCCAATATCAGCCACTACAGTAAGGCAAGCAATTGCAGATAGAGATTATGAAACATTTCGAGCATCATATCCTCAATTCAAAGATGCAGTAGTTAAAAATGCATGGCAAATTGCAACAGGATTACAAGAAGCATTATTTTCAAAAGAATGGTGGGCAAAACAATTACAAGAAGAAGTTGATGAAATGTTTGCGGCTACAATGAACAATGCAGAAACACGTCGACATAAAAATAAGATCAATAAATTAAACAAATTTTTAGATAAACAAGATGATAGATCATTTGTATATGATTTTGATAAATTTCCAAAAACCGTATATGGTGCAAAATTAATGGAAGGCGGCGCAGCTGGACATATGGCACACCCATGGGATGATTATGGATTAACTTTTAATGACATGAAAGAAATAGTATCTCGTGCATTAGAAGGGCGTTTAGATATTGAAGCTGCAGTTACAGAAAAAACCGATGGTCAAAACATTCAAGTTACTTGGAAAAATGGTCAACCGGGATTTGCACGAAACAAAGGAACTATTATCAATCCAATGACTCCTGCAGAATTAATTGCTGATTTCCAACGCAAACAACGTGAATCAATTGCAAAAAATGGAGAACAAGCAGGAGCTGCATATCAAACAGTAGTGGATGCATATAGCGCATGCGCTGAAGATTTAACAGAATCATTGCAACGTATACCTGCAGATAGATTAGCACAAATATTTAAAAATGGTCGAGTATTTGCAAACATGGAAATTATTTATCCTGCAACTAAAAATGTTATATCATATGATAAAGCACATTTGCAATTTCATAATTTAGTTGAATATGATGAACAAGGCAATATAGTCGAAACAGATTTAACCGGTGGTGCAATGGTTCAACAAATTATTCAAGATGCAAATGCACATATGCAAAAAACATTTTCATTTATTCCGCCTCAAAAAATTAAAATTGGTAAAATATCTAATTTTGAAGATCAACAAGCTGCATTCTTTAATGAAATTGATCAATTAAGATCTAAGTTCGGTTTAAAAGAAACAGATCAAATAGCTGAGTATCATAAAGCGTGGTGGCAAGATGTTATTAAAACACAAGCTGATAAAATGGGATATGAAATTCCAGAAAATGTGTTAAACGCATTAATAAAACGTTGGGCGTTCTTTGATAAGTCGGAAAGTATAACCACACTTAAAAAACAAATTACAAATCCAGAATTCTTAAATTGGGTTCAAGAATTTGACAAAAATGAATTCAAACGATATTACAAACAAAATATGGAACCGTTTGAAACGTTATTTTTACGGTTAGGAGCAGTAGCATTAAAAAATGCAGAAAATTTCTTAGCAGCAAATCCATCAAAAACGGTACAAACAATTAAACAAGAGATGGCCGAACTTATTAGAGAATTGCAAACTAATCCAAATCCATCAACCGTTGCAAAATTAGAATTAGAACTTAAACGCATTGAACGATTAGGCGGATTTGATGCAATTGTTCCTTCGGAGGGTGTTGTATTTACATATGGCGGAAATACATACAAGCTTACCGGAGCATTTGCACCTGTTAATCAGATACTAGGAGTATTGAAATACGCACGATGATATATTTATATTAAAATTGGAAAGAATTATGGCAGAACGACATAAAAGCAAGTATAAAACACCGAAAGATTTTGAGAAGTCTCAAAAACCAAAACTAAGAAAAGATCTTAAAGATTATACCGCAGATGATAAAAAGGGCGGAATGAATCCTAAAACTACTGGAGATATGCAACACAATGTTTTGCGTAAGCGAGACAAACAAATGCAAGATGACGGTAAAATGTATCCAACATATAATGATGATGATCGTTTATATAAAGATATTGAAGATGGCGATTATGATCCAAAGACTGCTGCCAAACGATTAAAAAAACGACAAGATACTGAAGAAAAAGAAACAGCAGATGTATTACAAGATAAAATTGAAAATTTGACTCGCGAACAACACGAACGATTAGTTAGAGAATACGTTCGCAGAAAAATTGTAAAAATAATAAAAGAGCAAGGTGAACCTGCTCCAGCTGATGCACCAGAAGCACCAGCACCTGAAGCGCCAGCGCCAGAAGCACCAGCACCAAATGCTCCGCCTGCAGACGCACCAGCACCTGAAGCACCTGCTCCAACAGGAGCTCCTGCTACACCTCCACCTGCTCCAACACCGGCACCACCAGCGCCAGAAGCTCCAGCACCTGATGCTGCCGCTAAGCCAGATGCAGAAAAAGAAGCAGAAAAAGAAATTTCTCCAGAAACAAAACAAGCATTAGATGTCGATCGATTTGTTAAACATTTAAATAAACAAGACGGAAATATAGCTAAAGTTAAAGATATATTAAAAGTTGTTAATTTAGCTACAAAAGATTTAGACCCAGCTGATATTATAAATACTTATAAAATGATAAAAATTGCAACTACAAAAAAATTAGCAAAGTTTGGTCAAGAACATACAAATAAAAAATAAAGTTACATGTCAAAAAAGTTACAAAACATTAAAGCTGTTCAACAAATGTTGGACGGCACTCATAAGTTTCAAACCAAAAAAACTATAGGGTTTTCTGATGCAAAAAACAAATCAGAACATCGAGAAGTTGGCGATGTTTGGGAAGAAACTGATGCAAGTGGAAACGTATATGTTGTAGAACAGCGTGAAGGTTTTCGAATTCGTAAAACAAAAAATTCAGATATTTTTCAATCTATAAGAGATGAATTACGTGCATTTCCTAATTGTAGAAAAGACGTATGTACATGTGTTGGTACACATCATTTAGATCAACAAATGAGAAAGATTCATGGTATGTGTTTTGATTGCGTAATTGAAATGGAACATGAATTAAAAAATACCGGAACGTATGAAGAATACGAACGCAATAAAATTCATGAAAATGCATTAGCATGGTTACGTGATGCAGAACGAGATGTTGAACTCTTAAAACAAGCATATACCGAATCAATGAAACTTGTAAGTAATAGCGAAGGCGTTATAGAAACTTGGTCAGCAAAAATGACGCCTGAGGAATTTGAAAATACAATACAAAAAGAATGGGATAAATTCAAAGAAAATTTTATAAAACGATTAAATGGAGAATCAGATGAAAACAATTAAAAAATATTGGGCAATAATTGCCGGAGTAATTTTAGCAATCATTGCTGCTATTTTTGTAAGCGATAAACTTAATAAAAAGAAAGTTACAAAATTAGATAAAAAAATTGATGATAACAATCAACAAATTGATCAACTTCAAGGCAAAACTGAAGTTATTGAAGAACAGCGTGTTGAAATAAAAGAAGAAATTCAAGAAACTAAAACAGAAATTGAAGAATTGCAAACAGCTAAAGAAGAACTACAAGTAGAAGAAAAACCTGTAGAAGAAGCAAAACAAAATATTTTAAACAAAACACGTCGGGGACGTAAATCAAGAAAATAATATGAAACAGTTATTAGTTATATTGTTATTCCCGGTATTTGCATTAACACAAACAAAACCTGATACGTGTTTTACGCAACAAGAAATTGTTGATATTTCATATACATTAGATTCATTATATGCATTAGATTCAATTAACAATGCATTGATTGATAAGTATATTACATTATCAAAACAGCATGACGAATTAATTAAATTAGATTCATTGCAATTACGTTATAAAGATCAACAAATTGCTCTATTGCAAGAAAACGTAGAAATATATATTCGTAGAGAACGTTATCTTAAACCAAAATGGTATGAAGCAAAAGGATTGTGGTTTACTGCAGGAATACTTACAACATTAGGCTCTGGAATATTAATCAATGAAATCTTAAAATAATATGTCACAAAATATAAAACAGATTATACAACAGCAGTACACGATGTGTGCTAAAGATCCTGTTTTTTTTATGCGACAATATTGTTATATACAACATCCTAAACGTGGTAAGATTAAATTTAATTTATATCCTTTCCAGGAAGATACATTAACCGAATTACGAGATAATCGTTACAATGTAATATTAAAGTCTCGTCAGTTAGGTATATCAACATTATCAGCCGGCTTTGCTCTTTGGAGCATGTTATTTAAAGAAGATTTTAACGTACTTGTTATTGCAACAACTCAAGAAGTAGCAAAAAACTTAGTAACAAAAGTACGGGTAATGCATGACAATTTACCTAGTTGGTTAAAAGGAAACATTGAAGCAGATAATAAGCTTTCTTTAAAATTTAGAAATGGCTCACAAATTAAAGCAGTTTCATCCGCAACCACAGGAGCACGTTCAGAAGCATTATCGTTGCTAATTATAGATGAGGCTGCATTCATTAGAAACATTGAAGAAATTTGGATAGCATCGCAAGCAACATTATCAACAGGTGGTGGTGCTATCGTATTGTCTACACCAAATGGTGTTGGTAATTGGTTTCATTCGGTATGGTCAGAAGCTGAGCAAGAAATTAATGGATTTCATACAATTAAACTACATTGGACCGTACACCCAGACCGTGATCAGCAATGGCGAGATGAACAAACTCAATTATTAGGAGAACGAGGTGCAGCACAAGAATGTGATTGCGACTTTATTTCATCTGGTCATACTGTAATAGATGGAGCTATACTGCTAGATTATGAAAATAAATGTAGCGAACCAATTGAACGTAGAGGCTTTGATAACGGCTATTGGATTTGGGAATATCCAAACTATGAAAAAAATTATATAGTAGTAGCTGACGTCGCTCGTGGTGATGGCGCTGACTGGTCTACTTTTCATGTTATTGATGTAGAAAACATATCACAAGTTGCCGAATACAAAGGAAAAATGCCACCTAAGGATTTTGGTAATATGCTTGTGTCAGTTGCAACAGAATGGAATAATGCATTACTAGCAATTGAAAATGCCAATATTGGTTGGGCAGCAATACAACCGGCGTTAGACCGCGGATATGAAAATTTATTTTATACATATAAAGATGATGGATATGTTGATATAGATGTACAACTTAAAAAAGGTTATGATATGAAGGACAAGACTCAAATGGTTCCTGGCGTATCTACAACCTCACGTACACGTCCATTAATGATATCAGCACTTGAAATGTATATGCGAGAACGAACTCCAGTAATTCGTTCTAAACGATTAATACAAGAATTATTTGTATTTGTTTGGTTAAATGGTAAAGCACAATCACAAGGTGGATATAATGATGACCTCGTTATGGCATTTTGTATTGGATTGTGGTTACGAGATACATCACTTAAATTGCGACAACAAGGAATTGAATTGCATAAACGTGCACTTTCACAATTTCAAAAAACAGAAACTAAAATATATACGGGTCGACCTTCAAATTCAGCTGACGGGTGGACTTGGAATAATGGTCACAATGATGAAGATTTAACGTGGTTGATACGTTAACATCGCAGTTCTACAACTAGTTATATTTATATTAAAATAGTTAAAAATATGCCAACATTAAGAAAACGATTACAAAATCTTTTTGCTACGAACGTGATTGTTCGTGCATACGGTAAAGATAAACTTAAGATAGTAGATACTAATAGATTACAATCTGTTGGTAATTTAAATCAAACTAAGGTAGCTGATAGATATACTAGATTGCATGGTGCAAACAAACATCGTGTAGGAGGTATGGGTGGATATGATTCTAACTATTATATGCATCAAAATCGTATGCAGCTTTATGCTGATTATGAAATGATGGATCGCGATCCGATAATTAGTTCGGCATTAGATATATATTCAGACGAATCTACATTAGCAGATCAATTTGGAGATATTTTAACTATTAAAACGAACAATACTAAAATACAAAAAATTCTTTATAATTTATTTTATGATATTTTGAATATTGAATTCAATCTATGGACTTGGATTCGTAACATGACAAAATATGGAGATTTCTTTTTGAAATTAGATATTGCTGATGAAATTGGAATTATCAATGCAAGACCATTTTCTAGTTACGAAATTGAACGTTGGGAAGAATATGATGAAGCAACTGGTCAATATAAGATTTCATTTAAACATGTTGCAAATCAACAAGCAACATATGACGTATACGAAATAGCACATTTTCGTATGTTATCAGATTCTAATTTTTTACCATATGGTAGATCTATGTTAGAAGGCGCACGAAAAGAATTTCAAAAACTTATGATGATGGAGGATGCAATGTTAATTCATCGCATCATGAGAGCTCCGGAAAAACGTATTTTTAAAATTGATATTGGTAATATTCCACCAAATGAAGTAGATGCATTTATGGAACAAATTATCAATAAGATGAAAAAAATTCCACACGTAGATCCACAAACTGGAAATTACAATTTAAAATTTAATCTTAATAACATGTTAGAAGATTATTATTTACCAGTTCGCGGAGGCAATTCAACTACTGCAATTGATACATTACCTGGTATGACTTTTACCGGAATGGATGATATTACTTATATTAAAGATAAGATGATGGCTGCACTTAAAATTCCTAAACCATTTTTAGGATATGCAGAAGCAGTAGAAGGTAAAACTACATTAGCATCAATGGATATTCGTTTTGCTAGAACAATTGAACGTATTCAAAAAATAGTAACATCGGAATTATATAAAATTGCAATTGTACATTTATATACACAAGGTTTTGAAGGTGAAGATTTAGTTGGATTTGAATTAGAATTAACAGCACCATCAATTATTTACGATCAACAAAAAGTTGCGTTAATGACTGAAAAGATGACACTTGCAACTGCAATGAAAGATTCAAAATTAGTTTCAGATAAATACATATATGAGTTTATATTTAATATGTCAGAAGATCAATGGTTGCAAGAAAGAACCAATGTTATTGAAGATCTTAAATTGAGATTCCGTCAAAATCAAATTGAACAAGAAGGAAATGATCCAGCTGTAACGGGTGTATCATTTGGCACGCCACACGATTTAGCATCAATTCATATGTCATCTGATGAAGTAGAAGAAAAAGATAAAGGCGGTCGTCCAAAAGAAGGAATCAAATTTGGACAACATAAAAATGAATTTGGATGGGATCCTACGGGTAAAAAAGAATTAGATCAAGCATTTCGTCCAGAAAATCAAAAAACAGCATTCCAACCAGACCCAGCATTTGTAAAAACAAAAACAGTTAATAACATTGCAGCAGAAAATCATGATATTTTAAAATATTTAAAAACAAAATCACCCAAAATATTAATAGAATCATTGAAATCTAAATCAATTGATGATAATTCAGATTCTGGTACTATGTTGGATGAAACTAATATTTTATAAAACTAAACATATTTATTAAAAAAACGAATACTGAAAAGGACTAATGAAAAAGCTCAAACATTCGAAATATAAAAATACCGGTCTTCTTTTTGAGATTTTGGTTCGAAAATTGACTTCTGAAACATTGTCTTCTGATAAAACAATAACTGTTGATATTATCAAAAAATACTTTGGTAAAAATACAGAATTATCAAAAGAATTGCAATTGTATAATGCATTATTAAAAGAACATCAGTTTAAAAGTGAAGCACAAGCATTAGATTATATACGTAGTATAAAAAATACTCATAGTAAATTAAATCAGAGCATATTAAAACGACAAAAATATAATTTAGTAAAAGAAATTTCAGACAAATTTGTTTTTGAAAATATGGCAAAAATTCATATTTCTAATTATAAAACATTAGCATCAGTTTCCATGTTGTTTGAATATGATGAAACCGATAATCCAAAACAAATTATGGAATGCAAAAATGCTATTATACATAATACTTTAATTGCAGAACGAAAAAAAGAATATAAAGATCCAATTATTGAACAATTTGAATCACAACCAAAAGATGTACGATTAATAACGTATAAATTGCTTGTTGATAAGTTTAATGAAAAATATTCCGGATTAGATGAATCGCAAAAACAACTTTTAAACAAGTATATTACCAATGTAAATGATACGGTTGCGTTGCGAGAATATATAGAAAAAATTATTCCGTCAATTAAAAAACAATTGGCTGAACAATCAAAATTGATTACGGATAAAGCTACAAAAATTAAAGTTAAAAAACTTTCTGAAATGTTATGCACTGTAGAAAATATGAAATCAATTAAAGAATCACATGTACTTTCTTTATTGCGATATTTTGATTTGATTAAAGAATTAAAAGGAGTTCATTAATGAAATCATTTTTAAAAGAAATTGAATCAAAATTTGTTGAATTAGATGATTCAATTGATTTGGATGCACAAGATGGCACCAATGAAGAAGAATTAGATGAAATATCTGCAACTGGTGGTGTAGCTGGATATAACATGCCGGCTGCATTTGCTAAACCAGGAAAGTGGAAAAATAAAGATAAAACATATGAATCTGTAAATACTCCGCCTTCATTTCGTTGGAAAGATGATACTTATCAACATCCAGAATCAGAAGAAGAAGTAATGAATGATAAATTTCCATTTAGTGATGATGATAAAGATTGGTATAATAAATCATATGAATATCCATCAAAACATATGCCAAATAAACCACGTCGCACATCTAATAATAAAACATCTGTTTTTGAAATGATGGATACTAAGTATGAACAACTTATTGAATCATATCGAGCATATTCAACGGGAGATGCAAAATCAACACCTGAACAAAAAATAAAACATACAATAAAAGAAGTAGCGCGACAATTACAAGAAATTGAGCGCACTGTAAATTATGCATCTAAATTAAAAACAGAATCTGGAGTTGCTCGTAACGGATATGGTTCTGCAGTAGAATCAGCATTATCAAAAATTTCAGAAAGATTAATTAAAATATCAGAGCGCGTGAGAGCATTAGGAGAATAAAATGTCAAAACAACTAATAGTAGAATATATTCCATTTAAACCCGTTGGTTCATTAACTGAATCAAATGGTGCAACATATGGAATACCAGGAGGATTTGTTGTACAAGGTGTTTTGCAACGAGCTGGTTCTAAAAATCAAAATGGTAGGATATATCCAAAACATATTCTGGAAAGAGAGTGTCAACGCTATCAAGCCGAATATATTAATCAACATAGAGCATTAGGGGAATTGGATCATCCAGAGTCATCTGTTGTAAACTTAAACAATGTTTCTCACAATGTTTTAAAAATTTGGTGGAAAGGCGATGACTTGCACGGAGCTGTACAAGTTTTAGATACTCCATCTGGTAAGATTCTTAAAGAACTTTTTAGAGCAGGAATTACTTTAGGAATTTCATCGCGCGGATTGGGTTCTGTAAAAGAATTGCGAAGTGAAGGCACTGTAGAAGTTCAAGAAGATTTTGAATTGATATGTTGGGATTTCGTATCTAATCCTTCAACCCATGGGGCTTTTATGCGTCCTACGCACATGAATGAATCAGTAAATAAAAATATAACAACAAATAAATACTTAAAAACAAACGAAATCATTACTTCAATTTTATGTGAAGATGGTAAATGTAGGATAATATAATGAAACAATTCACACTTAAATATTTGATTGAAACCATTAATGGTGATCATCAACAACCGCTATCGAAAGAAGAAAAACAAGCATTTGCAGAAGCGGTAGCAAATTTTACGGCAATGGGAGAATCTGTATATGGAAAGGCAGATTTACATGAATTGTCTGATCGAGTAAGAGACATTGTAGAAAAAGCACAACGCATAGTTACAGAAGATGCTGATTGGTTTAATGAAATTGCACACAAGAAAAACTTTAAACGTCTTGAAGAAGATTATAGAATGTTTGAAGACACTGCAAAAGAAATGGCTCGTTTGCAAGAACGTTTAAGCATGGCATATGAAAATATTGGCCAAGGTTTAAATCGTTATTTTAAAGTTGGATAATTTGGATAGTATAAAAAAATTTAATATAATATAGGTGCATGATGAATAAATTTAAAAAATTGTATCGCGATTTTTTTGGGTTAACTGAGGCAACTGGTAAAATTGAAACCGATGATCCTGCTCAAGCCGAAACCATGGCAAAAAAGGGGATGAATGTTAAACTAGTTAAACCTGGTATGACTACTGAAGATTTAGATGCAGTTGGACATGAAGATGCAGATATTGATAATGACGGAAAACAAAATACCAAATCAGATCGATATTTAAAAAATCGAAGAATGGCACGCAAAAAAGCTATTCAAGAAATAGATATAGATGAAGCACAACTAGTTAACAATTTAACAGATTATCGAGGTGGCATTGAATATGTACTTCGCGATCCGGCGACAGCACAGTCAGTTGCTCAAGAAATTCAAGAATGGGCAGAACGAAAAGGATTTACCGTAATTAAAAAAACAATTTCTGCATCAGGCAAAATAGGATATTTTTATTTTCGACTAGGACAAGATCCAGCATTAGAATCACAAAAGCTTCAAGGATATTTAGCACAAAAACCAGAACTAAAACATTTTAGATTTAATGTTAAACAACAAGCTTCAAAACAACCACAAAGAAAAATTTAATAGTTATATATGAACAAAAAACAAAAACAACACCAAAGCATTGTACCAGGCAATGCAACTGCAATAAATGTAGTAAATCGAGATTTAAGTTTTGCATTAAGAACATGGAAACGTAAAGTAAAAGATGCTGGAGTATTAGAATACGTTAAAGATAACCGTACTTTTACTAAACCTAGTGTTAAACGTAGAGACATGATATCGAAGGCTAAGTATAGTCAAAAAATGCAAGACTTGCAAAACAAATTTTAATTAATTAAGAAAATTTAAAGTCCTAACATAAAAGTTGGGACTTTTTTACTGTTTTTTCAAACATACCTATATTTATTGTATGAATACGCTATCCGTTCTATATAGCGTTTATATTAAATAAAATATTCTATTAAGATTTCAAATAATCTTATTTCCAAAAAAAAAAACAAATTTAAGGAGAAAACATGGCAAAATCAGATTTGCTAAAAGAGGCAATTGCTGATGCAAAAGCTGTTAAAGAAACTGCTTTAGCAAACGCAAAAATTGCTTTACAAGAAGCATTTCGTCCAAGAGTAGAAGCAATGTTAGCAAAAGAATTGCAAAACGAAATTGATGGCGAAGAAGAAATGGCAACAGACGCAGGTGCTGTAGCTGGTCCAGAAACAGACGCAATGGGTGCAGAAGCGGGTGCAGAAGTAGAGGGTGATGATGATTTTACTTGGACAGATGATACATTATCAGCATCAGTTGGTGGTAATGATTATTCTTTTCAAGTAGGAATGGCAGGTGATGAAATGGGTGGAGAAGAAATGCCAGCTGAAGAACAACCAGTATCTGATGAAGAAATGACTGCTGAATACAACGAAGGAGATGATTTAAATATTGAATCAATCTTACGTGAGTTAGAAGGCGATCTAGAATCAGACGAAATGGCTATGGAAGGATATGATGAAGAAGAAGATGATATGGGAATGCCTATGGAAGGGTATAAAAAATTAACTTCTTCAAAAATTGGCAAAGGTTCAAGAAAATTGACTGAAGAAGATATGATGGATGATTCAGACGAAATGGCAACCGAAGGCGACGAAATGTCTGATGCAGCATTAGAAGAAATTATTGAAGCAATTTTACGTGAAGAAGAAGATGCAGATTCATCAATGAAAATGAATCCAAACACTATGTCTGAAGAAGACAAAGATGAAATGATGGAAGCAATGGAAGATGAATTGACAGCTAAAGAAGACGAACTTAAAGAAGCATATCGCACAGTTAAACATCTTCAATCAGTTATCAATGAAGTAAATTTACTTAATGCAAAACTTCTTTACACAAACAAATTGTTCCGTAATTTTGAGTTATCAGAACCGCAAAAAATGAAAGTTATCGAAAATTTTGATAGGGCAGCAAATACACGTGAAGCAAAATTAGTTTTTGCTACATTGGCTGAAAGTTTTAAACGTCCTACCAAAAAACGAGTGGTTAAAGAATCTTATGCTTCACGACCAACAACAACAACCGCTCCTAGAGTGGAAACAACGCAAGTTTTATCTGAAGGCTTCGAATTAGCTAACAGATGGAAAAAATTAGCAGGATTATTGTAAAACAAAAAAAAAACAAAAACAAAGGAAAAAAGATGAGTATTTCAAACTTACTTCAAACAAATGACTTTGTTCAAAGAAACAATGCAAAAGCTTTATCTGCAAAGTGGGAAAGAACAGGTCTATTAGAAGGTCTTCGTGGTGAGACCGAAAGAGCCGGAATGGCACAATTGCTTGAAAACCAAGCACGTCAATTAGTAAAAGAATCATCTGGAACAGGTACACAAGCTGGTTCAGAAGAGTGGGCAGGTGTAGCACTTCCATTGGTACGTCGTATTTTTGCTGAATTTGCAGCAAAAGAATTCGTTTCAGTTCAACCAATGAATTTGCCATCAGGTCTTATTTTCTATCTTGACTTCAAATATGGTACATCAGTTCCAGGATTTGATAATGATAATTCAAACCGTACCGGAAATCCATTTGGAAATCCTAACGCATTAGACTCAATGTTTGGTGTTACTACAACTGGTAGTGATGCAGCTGGTGGTCTTTATGGTGCAGGTCGTTTTGGATATTCAATTCCTTATACTACCGTAGCGTCAAGTGCTAATGCAGCAACTGGTTCTGCTCCAGGTTCTGGATCTGTTAATTATGATGGTAATTTTACTACTGCGTTATCTAGCTATAAAGTAGTTACTGTTAATGTTCCAACTGATGCTGATTTATATGCAGTACGTTCATGGACATTTGCTTCTGGTTCAGCTGGTACTGAAATTATCCCAGTTCAAGCATTTTCAACAATTGACAGTAATTTCACTGCATCATTTATTGTAACAACCGCTCAAGCTACTGCAATTCAAACTTCAATTAGTGCATCTAACTTTAGCTTGAACTATAGCAAACAACCTACCGATATTACACGTGGTGATTTTGAAGATACAAATCCATTCAAAGGATCTGCAGCTAATACAGGTATCGATAATGGTACGGATATTGATATCCCAGAAATTAACCTTGAAATGCAATCAGAACCAATCGTTGCTAAAACACGTAAGTTGAAGGCAGTTTGGACACCTGAATTTGCTCAAGATTTAAATGCATACCACTCAATTGATGCCGAAGCTGAATTGACTTCAATGTTGTCTGAATATGTATCAATGGAAATCGATCTTGAAATCCTTGATATGTTGATTTCAGCGGCTCCTACAACTGAGTATTGGTCAGCATTAAACAACAACTTCTGGAACGGGTCTGGATTTACTCAATCAGGTGCTGGTACAGCTACTGCGGTTGGTGACGGATATTACAACACCCAAGGTGGTTGGTTCCAAACTTTAGGTACCAAACTTCAAAAAGTATCTAATAAGATTCACCAAAAAACATTACGTGGTGGTGCTAACTTCCTTGTAACATCTCCTGCAGTTGCAACTATCCTTGAGTCTATCCCAGGATTTGCTGCCGAGACAGATGGTAACAAAATGGAATTTGCTGCTGGTGTTCAAAAAATTGGTAGCATCAACAACCGTTATACAGTATACAAAAACCCATACATGTTAGAGAATGTAATACTTATGGGATTCCGTGGTGCACAGTTCCTTGAAACAGGTGCTGTATTTAGCCCATATATTCCGTTGATTATGACTCCGCTTGTATACGATCCAGTGAACTTCACTCCACGTAAAGGTGTTATGACACGTTACGCGAAGAAAGTAGTTCGTCCTGAATTCTACGGAAAAGTATACGTTCACGGTCTTAACACGCTTTAATAGTTAACTTCGATTAGCTTTTATATTTAACGAATTAACTAATTAAAAGAGAAAGGGTGGCTTCGGTCACCCTTTTTTACTGGTTGTATATTTATATTAAAATGATAATATGGCAGTAGAAAGACACAAATACGAAATGTTTGCAGAAATACGATATGCAGGTCGTCTTATTGATGTATTAGATCGGATTCGAGCTATACGATTAGTTTTAATGGTACATATAGAACGAGACTTAGGTCCGGATAAAGAATTAATTAAAATAAAAGTTATGACTCCATATCCGCCGAAAGAAACATTTTTTGCTATACGAAAAATGTGTTTAGGTAAAATTGAAACGTTGAAGGATATGACATTGCAACAATCGACGCTTACGAAATTATTTTAATTAAAAAGGTTAGTTATGGCTACACAGAATCGGGAAAAAACTCCACCTAAAACTGATATTAAATTTTCAATAACATTATCAGAAGAACAAAAACAAGCAAAATCAAAAATTATAGAAACACCATTTAATTTTATATTAGGTAAAGCCGGATCTGGTAAAACATTGTTAGCAGTTCAAGTTGCATTGGATATGTTTTTTAAACGACAAATCAATAAAATTATCATAACGCGTCCTACAGTGTCAAACGAAGATAATGGATTTCTTCCTGGATCGTTAGCAGAAAAAATGGATCCATGGTTAGTTCCATTACGTAGCAATATGCGTAAGGTTTATAATAAACCAGAAATATTAGACAAAATGGAAAAGGAAGAAAATATTGAATTAGTTTCATTAGCACACTTCCGAGGACGTACATTCGATCATGCAGTTTGTATCGTAGATGAATTTCAAAACTTAACTAAACAACAACTTCAAATGGTTGTTTCTCGATTGGGTAAAGATAGTATCATGATACTTACAGGTGATAGATATCAAATAGATTTAAAGTTTGCAAATGATTCAGCAGTGCACGAAGTACCTAAATTGACAAAATCACAATATGTAAATGAAATTATATTATTAGATAATCATCGTCACGAATCATTAAATGAAATTTTAAAACTTCTAAATGAAACGTATTGATATTTATATAAAAAAGGAGCATAATGGATTACAGCGTTCAAAAACCAATATGGCCCGGGTCTAGTTCATTTCAGCCCGGTGATACTCCTTTTGGATTTTTTGATAATGATGCTGTGTTTCAACAACATGCTGATAGATTTGCCAAATTAGCTGCCCAAACATTGGGATATCCAATCATGGATGTAGAATTGCAAGATATCAATTTTTATACGGCATTTGAAGCAGCAATTGTTGAGTATTCAAATCAAGTTAATCAAGTTAATATTGTTAATAATTTAGTTAACACTTTAGGTATAAAAACAGAATCTGCATTTTTAACAGATGAAAGTTTTACCGGCGCATTAGTTGGAAATTCATTTGGATATATAACTAAGCTTTCAAAAGCATATGGCACTGAAGCAGATTCTGGAGGAACATTATCTTGGAAAACTGCAAGAATTGATGTTGAACCGGGACAACAAACATATAATTTAATAACTGCAATATCAAAATCTTTAGGATTAGTATTATCATCGGGGTCAATTGAAGTAAAACGAGTACTTCATAATCCACCTCCTGCTATTGTAAGATACTTTGACCCGTTTGTAGGAACTGGTTTAGGTTCTCAACAATTACTAGATGCATTTGATTTTGGAGGATTTTCTCCGTCAGTATCATTTATGATGATGCCAATTAATGCAGATTTATTTAGATTGCAAGCAATTGAATTTAATGATACTGTAAGAAAATCTAGCTATTCATTTGAGCTACACGGAGATGATATTAAATTTTGGCCAGTTCCAGTTGCTCCAACCGGATCGAGTTCGGCAACACCATACTTTAAAAATGTATATGTAGATTTTATAGTTACAGAAGATAAAGACAATCAAAGCGTATTATTCGGCAATACAGCACTTTTAAACGATGTTGTAAGTGACGCATCAAATATACCATATACATATCAAACATACAGTAACATTAATGATATGGGGCGTGCGTGGATTTTTAAATATGCAACGGCGTTATCAAAAGAAATGTTAGGATTTGTACGGGGTAAATACAGTAGTGTTCCTATCCCAAATGGTGAAGTAACACTTAATGGAGGTGATTTAACATCACAAGGTCAATCCGAAAAAGAAACGCTTATAACGCAATTGCGAGAATTTTTAGATAAATTAACTAAAGAAAACATGATGACTCGTCAAAATACCGAAGCAACTCAAATGCACGAGATGCTAGCAAAAGTTCCATTAAAAATTTATGTTGGATAAGGGGGAATTATATGGCACTTTTTGGCAGTCAACGAGATGCAAAATTTTTAGCAGCAATTAATTCAGAATTAATTAATGCAATCATTGATACTGAGATTCTTTATTACAAATTAATTGTAGAACAAAGCGATTCAAATATTTATGGCGAATCTGAACAAAAAAGCTTTTACAATTCTATTTTAATGCCTTGCATTATAACTAAAGAAAATAAATCAGCAACAATGGATGATTATGGACATTCATATACTAGAACGGCACAATTTGCATTGTCTCGAGATTTATTAGAAACCGTTACATTATATCCCGAAGTTGGCGATATTATATTTTGGGACAATGAATATTATGAAATTGATAATGTAGAATCAAATCAATATTTTGTAGGTAAGAATCCAGATACATGGCCAAATGGAAATACATATGGATATAGTGTTTCAGTGTTATGTGATGCACATACAACTCGTCAAACACCACAAAATATTACCGATATACGTCGAGGAGGTAGTAATCAATCTCCTGCATTTAGGAAAGGAATCTAATGCCTAGACTGAATAAAAAAAATATTGATCGTAAAACAAACAAACCAAGCTTGGATATTGTAGAAAGTATACGAGGCGATCGTGTTTTAGATCGATCTATGCAAACGAGACGAGATGATGACGTAATTCGTTCGCCAAAAAGAACATTATATGATGTAGATTATGCCATTAAATGGTATGTTGAAAATGAAATTCAACCGCAAATTAAAGCACAACAAACTATCATACCAGTACCAGTAATTTATGCAAATGGTGAAAAGTGGGACAATGTACAACGCCTAGGATATTTACGCGATGAAAAAGGCATGTTACAGTCACCATTAATTATGTTAAAAAGAAGTTCGGTAGCAGAACGAGATTCATTTAAAACATTGGATGTCAATTGGCCACAAGCTGGAAATCAAATTGTATATAGACAAAGATATAATGAAAAAAATCGTTATGAAGATGAATTATTTCCGATACCACTTCAACAACCACAATCATCACAACAAGTAATGATTGTTGATATCCCAAAATATGTAACTGTTGAATATGAAATGTTAGTTTGGTGTGATTTTACTACACAACTTAATGAATTGGTAGATCAAATATTTACATATAGCCGATTTGCTTGGGGAAATGAATCAAATAAATTTGCAACAACAATTGGATCAATATCATTCGAAACCATAAATACCGTTGGCGAAGATCGTTTGGTTCGTGCAACATTACCGTTAACGGTGCAAGCAACTTTGCTTTCTGGCCAAGAAGCTAGAATATCAACGTTGAAAAAAATGTATTCTGTAAAACGAGTTACGTTTGATATAGTAGTCGATGTTGAACAAAATATATTTGAATCGATTGCATTACCAACTGCAATATTACAACAACAAGCTAATATATTTTCCGGAGGACAGGTTGTTGCTAATACTCCATCTGGAGCTGTAACAATTAATGCACAAGTAATGTCATACTTAACCGAATTAACTGAAGAGATTGCAACATATTCAAATGCAACTACGATAACTATTCCAGCACTAGCAGCAGTTAATCCGGTTACCTTTGCAGTTGCATCTAAAAATGAATTTGATGTGTTTATTAATGGTCAATATGTTGATAAAATAGTATATACTTGGACGCCTAGTGACGTTACATCACAAACAATTGTTTTCGATACTGCAGAATTAGGATATACACTTAGTGCATCTGATGTCATTGTAGTTAAAGGGAGATGGGCATAATGGCAAGGCAGTTTAAGCCCGGACAATTACAAACCGGTTCTTTATATAATATTTCTTCTAGTTTTGCAATTACTGCATCATATGCAGCAAATGCAGGTACAACTATCAATACTGGATCATTTGTTACTACAAGTTCATTTAATACATTTACTGGATCAATACAACCTCAAGTAAATGCATTAATTGCAGCAACTTCTAGTTATATAGTATCATCGCAAACTAGTTCAATGACAGTATTAAGTTCTAGTTTTGCAGTATCAGCATCTAGATCAGTAACAAGTTCATTTTCATTATCATCTAGTTTTGCAACATCGTCATCCTTTTCAGCTACCGCATCATATGCACTAAATGCTGTTGCTGCATCAACATTCCCATATACAGGTTCAGCAATTATTTCTGGATCATTAATTGTAACCGGATCAACATTTATTTCTGGCGCGGCAGGTTCTACGGTATTTTCTGCTAATGTTGATACTATCACATTAACTGGTTCGATGAACATTTCTGGATCAATAAATTTAACAGGCATCATGAATGGTTCTAGTTCATATGCATTAACTTCAAGTTTTATTGATGGAGGATTTTATTAATGCCGTTAACGTTTTCGAATAATGGTGTTGGAAATTTTTCTTTAAGCAATATATCAGGGACTGGAAATTTATTGTTTAATGTTGCAACGGCTGTAACTACTTCGGCTACTGGATCACCGTGGCAGCAAATTAATACTATTATTTCATATTTGCGAGGATATGTAACAGATTTTCGTAATCCTAGATTTTTTGTATATTATTTAGATTCGGGTAATTCTTTTAGCATAACAGATGGTGGCAATGATATGTTTGATGGCGGAAATGCTACAATTCCGTGGCTACGATCTAATACCGCATATTGGAATCCCGGAGCAACTACATATGCCGGAGCTCCCGCATTATCTTATGCAATACAAACTAGTTCTTTAACAGATACTAACTTATATTATGCAGCATTTGGTTATACTGCATCATCGGGTACATTCCCAACCGGCCGGCAAAGTGCAATATATCATCCGTTAACATTGATAAGTGCTCGAAGTGGCTCTGGGCCTATAGGATGGCAAAAATCAGGAAATATCGGGGCCGATGGAGCTGGTAGTATTTTAACGGGAAGTATATATACCGGTTCGGTAATTAATGGATTTACTACATATGCATATTTTAGGCAAACATACGGACAAGCATCAGATCCAAATATATGCGATGTGTATATGTTATTTGGACATCCCAATTGGAATTCATCATTTGGTACTATTGTTTGGAATGCTAGTTTAAGTACGCAAGGACAAGGGGCAGCATTATACGCCACCGGATCTAATTCAAACTTATTAGCAATAACTACATTATTAAGTCAAACAGGAAGTACAGCAGCGGGAGCAAGTTTACCAATAAGTGCAAGTGATATTACAACCGTTGTAAATAACTTTACATTGCGAATAAAAGAAGCGTTATCATATTAACGGATATTTATATTAAATGGCCAATACAATTCTCATAAAACGAAATTTAACAAGTGGTACAGTTCCTACAACTGCATCATTAGATGTTGGCGAATTGGCTATCAATGTCGCTGATGCTAAAATTTTTATGCGCCGTTCCGGTAGTGCAGGTGATACAATAACAACGTTTAATTCGATTGATAGTTTTATTACATCCGGATCTGTTACTGCAAGTGTCGACACTGGAACAACAACGTTTTTGATAACATCTGCTAGTAGAACAATGTTTTCTATTAGTAATACTGGGGGCGTTACTGCTTCTGGTAGTGCACAAACAATGTTTTTAATTAAAAATGCATCTAATAACAATTTATTTGCAGTATCACAAAGTGGCGTAGTAATTATAGCAACACAAAGTGCGGAATTAACAGGCACTGCACCAAACGGCGGAATGTATTTTACGTCTGGATCTTTTTTTGTAGGTTTAGACTGATGCATATATTTATATAAAATAGGAAATAAAAATGGCAACTTGGAAAAAAGTAGTAGTATCTGGTAGTAATATATCGCAATTAAATAACGATGCGGGATATTTAACATCCATAACAGCACAAAATGCATTTGCAACTGCATCATTTAACGGTTCAGAATTATTAGCAAATGGGGCGAATGGCAATTTAACCTTTGCATCATCATCAGGTCAAGGTTTAACTATCACAGCAAATGTTGGTGCTGATTCATTAACATTTGGTTTAAGTGCTATTCCAAATCCTAGTTTATTAAATTCTTCAATAACAATTGCCGGAACTGTAGTTGATTTAGGTGACTCGATCACTCAAGCAGAAATATTAGCAGGCAGTACGGCAATATCATCATCTGTGTTATCAAGTCCAGGACAAGGTCAAGCAGTTCTTACAAATAACGGCGTTGCTGGATCAACTATAGATTTAGGTTTAGAAACAACCGATTCTCCTACATTTGTTGGACTAACATTAACGGGTAATTTAGTTGTATTAGGTACAGCATCATTTCAAAATACGCAAAACTTGTTAGTAGCAGATCGATTCGTATTGTTTGCATCTGGATCTAATACTACAGGCGATGGTGGTATTGTAGTACAACAAGGTACGCAAAATATTGGCGAATTGTATGGTTATGATAGTGGTACAACACGTTGGGGATTTACTTCATCATTTAATTCAACAAGCAATTCATTCACGCCTGCAGTATATGCCGGAGCAGTAGAAACTAGTGCAGTTGCTCCTAGTGCTGCGCCAATCTATGGTGGTTCTGGTGCAGGTCAAGGCACAATACATGTTGATACTAATACCGGAGACATTTACATTTACGTATAAAAATAAAAACAAGTTATGAGTATATTAGACAAATTGAAATCGCAAAACACTTCTGAACCAAACGTTCAATTAACAAAACAAGAAATTGAATTTTTATTGGTTTTACTCAAAGATGTTTCCGTTCGAGGAGAACATGTAGAAACGTTTTATAACATCATACTAAAATTACAAGAACAATATCTAAAACAGTGATATTTATTATAAATGTTGTAGGCCGCAAGGAAGTGGGCACACGCACGGCATAAGTGTATGTAACCAACCGCAACGCGAAAGGAATATAGTATGCCATCTTGGAAAAAAGTCATAACGTCTGGCTCTGATGCTGCGTTAAATTCATTAAATGTAACTTCTAATTTTACCGCTAGTGGACTAAACTATCCTGATATAGATGGCACTGTAGGTCAAGTAATTATAACAGATGGAGCTGGTAATCTTTCATTTGCTCCTGTAGAAAATACTGCAATAGTAATAAAAAACGTTTCTGGCATAACCATTACGAAAGGAACTCCATGCTATATTACAGGATCAGGTACATCTGGAAATCTTGCAGGAGTTTGGCCAGCAGATGCTGCAGATCCAAATCGAATGCCGGCAGGAGTAATTGCTGGAGAAACATTGATAGCCGGTGCAGAAGGAGTTGGTCTTATTAATGGATATATTGGTAATGTTGATACATCTACATTTGCTGCAGGCGATTCGATATATGTTAAAGCCGGCGGGGGATACACAAATATACGACCAACCGGATCTGCAATCTTAGTTCAAAAATTAGGTAATGTAGAAAAATCATCACTAAATGGCTCGGGTGTAATCAACGGTCCAGCATATTACAATGATTTACCTAATGTGCAATCGGGATATACTTGGGTAGGAAACGCAAATGGTATAGCAACTGCAATTGCAACATCTTCGATACAAAATGTAATAAGTTCTTCATTTGCAGCAACATCATCTTATGTTAATACGCTTAACCAAAGTGTAATAATCACAGGTAGTGCTGCAATTGGTACCTCTAGTTTAGGTCCATATGAAAACACTTTAACTTTAGGAGCACGTGACAATACAAGTGAAGGGGGCCAAATAGGATTTAATGCTCCCGGTGGTAGTTATACATCGGCCTCTTTTATTGATAACTGGCAAAATAAAGCTAGAATATTAAAAGGAAATAATACTACAAGTACTGCATTAATAGCTCAATGGGATATACATACCACTCAACTGCAACTTCCAGCATATACTGCTGCTTCTTCTTTTCCAGGAACAGCAACTGCCAATCTAGCAGTAGATTCGGGTGGTAATGTTATAACAGTATCTACCACAGGAGGAACAGTATTCCCGTATACAGGTGATGCAGTTATAACTGGTTCGTTAACTACAACTGGAATAATCTACGCTCAACCAAATGGAGGTAAGTATTTCCAAGGCGGAGATGATGCCGCGCTGTATGATATCAACTTATCAAATCATATAGGTATTTACGGTGAACAAGACTCAACCATTGCATCTATCAAGTTAGGCTCCGGCGGCGGAATCATATCAGGTAAAAGCAATAACATTGGTATTAGTACTACAAATCCAACAAACGGAACATTAGAGGTTAATGGAAATGTATATGCTACTTCATTTACGGGAAGTTTATTAGGAACGGCGGCAACGGCATCTTACTATGGAGGAAGTGTTATAAGTGCATCATTTGCTTCGACATCATCATATGTTAACACACTCAATCAAATAGTTAATATAGGAACTGATATTCAACTTAACGACGTCGTTGGGATAATTACAGCAAACACATATGATGCTGGATTAGGAACTATTTTAATAGACGGAACAGTACCAGGAGGATTGATTGACCTCAATGCTTCTACAATCATAATAGAAGGCGATATAGGAAATATTACAGCTGCGACATTTACAGGCACAGCTTCATATGCAACACAAGCATTAAGTGCTTCATATGCCCCCGGGGTATCAAAAATCATAGCAGGAACAAATATTTCTATATCACCGACATTGGGTACGGGCGATGTAACTATTAATGCAACTGCCGCAGATCCATTCCCATATACGGGTAGTGCTATCATATCAGGAAGTTTAACAGTTACTGGTTCGTTGCTTATAACAGGATCTGCAACTTTAATAAATCAAGGCCCGACTATTTTAAGCGGATCTTTTGCAGTACAAGGAAATGGAAATGGATTTACTGGTCCATTTACTGCAATAACCGTTGATGACGTAAATTTTACTAGAAAATTACATGATTCTCAAACTGGTTCGGGTAGTTTAGATTTCGGAACTCGTGATTTATTAGATGGCACTGGAAATGGAGTATTTAATTGGAATGGTATTGCAAAAACAATTGATTCTCGTTTGTATTTAAATGAAACCATTTCTGGAGCTACAAGAAATGCATTGATAACTAATATTGGATATGGTGGATTTGCTTTAAATGATGCTGAGTTTGACGTTTCAGTTCAAGTAAATGATTTGGTATTTTTAGATACCGATGGCATATGGTATCAAGTAGATCAAACAACTACATCTTCAACAAAAATGTTAGGTATTTGCCAAATGTATGACCCTATGTCATATATGGGCACGGTAATATTAGAAGGAGATATTATAGTAACAACGGGTGCAGGATACCCACAAGTACAAGGTGCTAACTTCGGATTACCAGTATATATAAGGGAGGGCAATGGCACGATTATGTCAACTACTAGTCCAACTACGGATTATGTTAGATTGCTAGGACATTGTTATCACTACGATGGCGGAACAGAATGGATTATGAAATTCAAACCATCTCATGACTGGACAATATTATAAATAAAATTTTTGGATAATTCAAACGTTTTTATTATAATATCAAGAAAAGGTTACCATGACTCGAAAACTAGATAAAGAGCACTTAGATGAAATTATGGAGTTGCGAAATTCTTATAATAGCAATGCTTTAGAATTAGGAAACTTAGCAATTGAAATCACCGTAATGCAACAACGATTAGAAATGTTACAAAACGAACAAGCTCGTTGCATGAATACATTTTATGATTTGCGTAAACAAGAATCTGAATTATTAGACAAAATGCGCGAACGCTACGGCGAAGGCGAAATCAATATTCAATCTGGAACATTTACTCCAACCACATAAGGTTTGAGTTCGTGGATTCATATTTATAAAAAAAATCATAGGAGTATAAATGGCAGAAAGACAAATAGGCGCTGGAATAGTTTCTCCTGGTGTATTTACGAATGAAATTGATCAATCGTTTTTACCCGGAGCTATTGCGCAAATAGGAGCAGCAATTGTAGGACCAACAACCAAAGGGCCTGCTTTAGTTCCTACACAAATTACATCATTTGGACAGTTTACGGCACAATTTGGATCATTTACAGATGATTCATATGTTCCATATGTAGTTCAAGATTATTTACGTAATGGTAACGTAATTACCGTAACACGTTTATTGTATGAAGATGGGTATTATCTAACTAATGGTGGATTGGCAGTCGTTGCACAATCAGGTTCAACAAAAGTTGTAACACACATATTACATCCAGTTCAAGCAGTAACTACAACGGGTGCAACTAATGTATTCGAAGATTCAGTAATAGCATCTAGTACTTCAGGGTCATTTGCAATTACAGTTTCTGGTTCATATGCAGTAGCAACCGGAAATGATGCAAGTGCAATTGGATTTGGTGGTTCATTCTTAGTAAGTGAAACAACACCAATATCAGCATCAATTGTATCTACAGCAAACAATTATATTTCAAAAGTATTTGGAACATCGCCTAAATCAACAGATTATCCAGTATACGTGCAATATGAAAATCTTGCTGCATCGTCATTGTTTGCAAATTTAGCCAATGTTACAATATCATTAGAAAAAATTTCAAATTATGAATTTTTACAAGATTACAATGTAGCATCAACACCGTGGGTAACATCACAAAAAATTGGTTCGCTTACTAAAAATTTATTTAAGTTTCATACATTGTCACATGGCACATCAGTAAATTATGAAACAAAGATTGGTATCCGAGATATTAGATTATCAACCGAAACTGGCGATCCTGCAGGATACGGAGCCTTTACGGTAGAAATTCGTAGAGTAAATTCATTATCACCTACACCAGGTATTCCAAATTCTCCATATTCATCTCAAGATACCGACAAAGTTCCTGATGTTGTAGAAACATTTACTAATGTCAATTTGAATCCAAATTCATCTAGATATATTGCAAGAATAATTGGAGATCGTTATCAAACAGTAAATGATAATGGACAACTTTTTGTAAATGGCGATTATCCAAACAATTCACAATATATTCGAGTTGAAGTAGCAGATGCAGTTTCAAATTCAACTATTGATAAAACATTAGTACCATTTGGATTCCGTGCTGTTAATTCACCAATACCGATGGTATCTGGTACATTGAATTTATCTGCAGCAACATATAAAACATCGCAAGTTGTTTCATCTGAATATAGTTCAAAGAATTATTTAGGATTTGATTTTACCGCACAAAACAATATTAATTATTTAGCTCCAATTCCAACATCAGGTTCAAATACTGGTAGCAATTCAGATTTTTATTTAGGTGATGTAAATCAAGATGGACAAGCAGGATTTCCTTCATTAACCGCTGCATATAGTGGTTCATTGCAAGCAGCATTGACGGGGTCTACATTTACAACTAATGTTGCTTTAACTACTAGAAAATTCATTATGCCATTCCAAGGCGGATTTGATGGTACTCGTCCAAATTTACCTAAATATTCTGGAACCAATATTGCTTCTACAAATACATTTGGATTTGATTGTTCAACGTCAACTAGTACGGGTACGAAAGCTTATAATAAAGCATTTACATTGTTAAGCAATACAGATTATTATGATATCAACATGTTGCTTACTCCAGGTGTTATTGATAGTTTGCATTCTGCGGTAACAACTGCAGCTAGAGATTTGGCTACAACTCGTCAAGATACATTCTATGTAATGGATTCAAATGCATTAACTGATTCAATATCAACCGTAACATCACAAGTACAAAATATTGATGATAATTATACTGCAACATATTGGCCATGGGTGCGAATTGTTAATCCTAGCAAGAATGTTCCAATTTGGGTACCACCTTCAGTTGTTGTTCCAGGCGCATTGGCATTCAATGATGCAGTTGCAGCCCCATGGTATGCACCGGCTGGTTTAAATCGTGGTAGTTTAAATTCTGTAATTGATACATATCAATCTTTAGCACAAGCAGATCGAGATACATTGTATGAAGCTCGCGTTAATCCTATTGCGAACTTCCCTAACGAAGGTATAGTGATTTGGGGTCAAAAGACACTACAGTCTCTTCCAAGTGCATTAGACCGAGTAAATGTACGTCGATTATTGATTACAATCAAGAAATTTATTGCATCATCAACTCGTTATTTGGTATTTGAACAAAATACATCGCAGACACGAGACAGATTCTTGGCAATTGTTAATCCTTATTTAGAACAAGTAAGAGCACAACAAGGATTGTCAGTTTTCCGTGTGGTAATGGATGCTTCAAATAATACACCAGATTTAATTGATAGAAATATTTTATACGGACAATTATTTTTGCAACCAACCAGAACTGCAGAATTTATTGTTTTAGATTTCAATATTCAATCAACGGGTGCGACATTTACGCAGTAGTAAAAAATAGTTTAAAAGGTAGGATGAAAGTTCTACCTTTTTTACTGTACTTATATTTATAAGAAAATACAATAGGATAAAACATGGCACTACAAGATCAAGTAAATGGCAACTTAACGGATTATGCTGGAGAAAACCCGGCAGGATTTTATAGTAATGCATTTTCATGGGAACCAAAAAAACAACATCAATTTATCATGTCAATTGGCGATGTTCCTGCATATTTAATTAAAGCATCAGCAAAACCTAGTATTGCAAACGGAGAAATTACTTTAGATCATATTAACGTACAACGTTATGTTAAAGGTAAATCTGTTTGGAATACAATTTCAGTATCACTTTATGATGCAATTGTTCCATCAGGTGCACAGGCAGTAATGGAATGGATTCGTTTACATCATGAATCAGCAACAGGCCGCGATGGATATTCTTCATTTTATAAAAAAGAAGTAAGATTGAAACAACTTTCTCCATTAGGTGAAGTAATTGAAGAATGGATCTTAAACGGAACATATATTGTTGATGCAAACTTTGGATCATTGGATTGGTCAACGGAAGATGTAGTTACTATTGAATTAACTCTTCGTTACGATTGGGCATTCTTAAGTTTCTAATATTAATGATTTATGGGGCATAACAGCCCCATTTTTCTTGTTCATACATATTTATAATAAAGTTATAAAGGATATTAATGAAATCAGTAACAAATCAAGACATCATTGCACTTGCTAAGCAACAATATGAACAAACCAAGCGCAATACAATTCCAACGGAAATAATTTCATTGCCATCGGCAGGTAAAATTTATCCCGAATCGCACCCGTTACGAAGCGGACAACTTGAAATGCGATATATGACAGCATATGATGAAGATATTTTAACTAATTTATCATATATACGAGAAGGCATTGTTTTAGATAAATTGATTGAAAGTTTGATTATTACGCCAGGAATTGATGCAGACACGATTGCACAAGCAGATAAAGATGCATTAATTATTCAAGCTCGTATTTTATCATATGGTCCAGAATATCCTGTACAAGTAACAGATCCAGAAACTGGCAAAACATATGAGCGAACTGCTGATTTAACCAAATTAACCTTTTTACCATTTGAATTACAAGCCGATCAAAATGGAGAATTTGATTATCAAGTAAATGATAAGTTTACACTTAAATTTTCATTTTTAACTAATCGAGAATCAAAAAAAATTACCGATGACCGAACTATTTCTAGTGCATTACAAGGTTTAATCAAACAAATTAATGCATCTAGATCAACAACAGACATTGAAAATTTTATTCGCTATGAATTTTTAGCACGAGATGCAAAACGTTTTCGAGAATTCGTTCAAGCAAATACACCGGGAGTAAATTTAGAATTGGAATTCGAAGGTGAACAGGGAGGCACCTTCAAATCTAAATTTCAAATTGGATCAAACTTTTTTTGGTTTTAATGCATCCGATCGAAAAGCATTGCATAACATATTGTTTGATTTAATTTGGGCCGGTGAAGGACGTTGGGATTGGAATACTGTTTATACAATGCCAGTATTTTTAAGAAAATTTTGGATCAATAAAGTCAATGAAAAATTGCAACCAGATCCGAAACCGACAAGTAACGTATCTCGCGGCCCCGTAACTTCAAAAAAGTAATTAACGATATTTATTGATATATGCATAACTCTTACTTACATACAATTGAACGTCTTAAACAACAGCCTCGTTTAGGTATGGCAAAAAAAATAAGCGAAGCTGCAAGTCAACTTACAAATGATTTATCTAGCGCATATTCAAATATCCAGTCACAATTTGGTGGTATATCTGAGATATTCGTAAAGCAGTCCCAAGCAATGTTGGAAATGCAAACGGAT
>JACCDP010624886.1_pt1 | contig 28652 bp, 25 predicted proteins | sample 7445841 | NCBI WGS metagenome assembly JACCDP01 (sample SAMN15323441, study PRJNA562643) | freshwater metagenome | isolation source: river surface water | place: USA:Blue River Watershed | collected 2017-08-17 | reverse complement strand
GGTAGGTCACCAAAAGCCCATTCAATGGCTGCTTTTAGCCATATGGCTGCTTCTTCATCTGGGTATTCAGGAAAAGGAGACCATTCAGCCCAGCCGTTAGGGCCTTCAAAAAGCACTACCTCGCGGGTAGTAACGCCACGGAACTTGATTCTCATGGGTATGGCTAAAACCCTGGCTGATCTGAGGATCTGATCTTTGATTTCTTGGGTTATCTCCACATTGTTAGTCTAGGAGTATGCCACAAACCGTATCCGAGCTATTTGATGCTTCTATCTGGTCTGAAGTCAAAGGCTTTGCTGACCTAAGCGATGTGACCTATCACAAGCACCTAAGCCTAGGTATAGCCAGAGTGGCCTTCAACAGACCTGAGGTTAGAAATGCCTTTAGACCACAGACAGTTGATGAACTAGTCAAGGTTCTCCAGGATGTTCAGGCTGATACCAAAGTTGGCGTAGTTCTTCTTACCGGTAATGGTCCATCACCCAAAGATGGCGGCTGGGCTTTTTCTTCTGGTGGAGATCAAAAGGTTCGGGGTCAATCTGGTTATGAATACGGTGAGGACGGTAAGACCGGAAGACTTCACATTCTTGAAGTTCAGAGACTTATCAGGTTTATGCCAAAGGTTGTTATTGCTCTGGTCTCTGGTTGGGCAGCAGGTGGGGGACACTCACTAAATGTTGTTTGTGATCTAGCTATCGCTAGTCGTGAGCACGCCAGGTTCAAGCAAACCGATGCTGCTGTTGGTTCTTTTGATGCAGGTTACGGTAGCACTTATTTGGCTAAGCAAGTTGGTCAGAAATTTGCTAGAGAGATTTTCTTTTTAGGTGAAGAGTATTCAGCCCAGCGCGCCTATGAAATGGGTGTAGTGAACAAGGTTGTTGATCATGCTGAACTTGAAAAAGAAGGCGTCTTGTGGGCAAGAGAGATTTTAGGTAAATCACCGCAGGCAATTAGATTACTGAAGTATGCAATGAACATGGTTGATGACGGTTTAGTAGGTCAACAGTTATTTGCTGGAGAAGCAACTAGGTTGGCATATGGAACCGAAGAGGCTTTAGAAGGCAGAGATAGTTTTCTAGAAAAGCGTGATCCTGACTGGTCAAGATTCCCCTGGCATTTCTAAATATGACTACTCCGGTTGAAATCATTCCAGCCAATGATGTTGCACTATTACAAGAAAAACTAACTAAGGCATTAGCTGGCGAAATTACAGTATTTATCTCGCAAAGAGAAGTAAACGGCGTCAAGGTTGAGATAACTGATTTACCTGAGACTGCAACGAACACTGCGCTGATTATTGAAAGCAGTGGTTCAACTGGAATCCCGAAAAGAATTTATCTAAGCGCTGATGCGCTTAGAGCAGCAACAGCTTCTAGCGCTTCGGTTATTGGCTCTGGTCAGTGGTTATTGAGCTTACCGACGAACTATGTTGCTGGTGCGATGGTGCTGGTTAGATCTATTCTTAGTGGAACCAGACCAGTGGTTATGAATACCGGAGTTAGTTTTACCGCTCAAGCTTTCGCACTTAGCTCAACTTTGCTAACCGAAGAAAACCGTTTTGTTTCTCTTGTCCCCACCCAATTACTGCGCCTCTATGAGGCAACACTTAGCGACAGTTTTTTGCTGAATCAACTCAAGAAATTCTCTGCTGTTCTAGTCGGTGGTCAAGCGGTTTCAGAATCTGTGGTTGATTACTTCAGAGAAAACGATGTCAATGTTGTGTCCAGCTACGGTATGGCTGAAACCGCAGGTGGCTGTGTTTATGACGGATTAGCACTACCTGGAGTGAACCTGCGGATCAATGACAATGGCACGCTCGCTATCAGCGGAGCGATGCTGGCTAATGATGTTGCCGATGCAACAGGATATCTGAATACCCAGGATTTAGCTGAGCTAGAAGATGGCAAGCTAAAGGTATTGGGCAGGATTGACCGGGTTATCAACTCCGGTGGCTTGAAAATATCTATCGATCAGATAGAAGATGTTGCACTATCCATTGGCGGTGTGGTGGAGGTAGCCGGCTGTGCTCTTGATTCTGAACAATGGGGTCAACGTGTTGGCTTAGTTTACGTTGGATCTCCTGAGGTGGCTGATTATCTAGCAGCGGCAGTATTTGAACAGCTTGGTGTTGCTGCTAAACCGATTAGGGTTATCAGAGTTGATCGGATACCAAGACTTACTAGCGGTAAGACGGATCTGATCACCCTTGAAAAACTCTTTGAAGGAGACAAGTGAAGATCTGGCTTAGAGGTGCGCGGCTTAGAACCCTACCATTAGCGATAGCGCCAGTACTGATGGGTGCTGGAACAGCTTCGCTGGTAGTTGATCTGAAACTTCATTTAGTTTTACTTGCTCTAGGTGTCGCTCTGTTTTTGCAAATAGCTGTGAACTACGCCAACGATTACAGTGATGGCATCAGGGGAACTGATGATAACCGAGTCGGGCCAAAGCGACTAACCGGTGGTGGTTTAGCAAAACCTAAGGCAGTGCTAGCCGCCGCTTTCATTTGTTTTGCTGTTGCTGGAATCTTTGGGCTGATTATCACTTTGCTTACTTCGCAGTGGTGGTTTATTGCAGTTGGTGCAGTTTGTATTCTTGCTGCTTGGTTTTATACCGGCGGTAAAAAGCCTTACGGGTATGCAGGCCTTGGTGAATTAGTTGTCTTTATCTTTTTTGGATTGGTTGCTGTTGTTGGTACCGACTACATCCAAGTATTGGATTGGAACCCGCTTGCTATATATGCCGGAATTATGTCGGGCTGTTTTGCAACTGCGGTTTTGCTCATCAACAACATCAGAGATATCGAAACCGATCTAAAAAGCGATAAGAGAACATTGGCGGCGCGCATAGGCAGAAAGCCGGCACTATTTATTTTTAGCCTCTTAGTGATAGCGCCGTTTGTTTTGCTAGTGCCATTTTGGCTAGTTGCCCCGGCAACTTTCCTAACCAACCTGCTAGTTATTCCAGCAATAATCATTTTGATTATTGCCAATACGGCTAAGGACGCTAAATCACTTATCTTGGCGCTATCGCTGACCAGTATTTTGAGCCTGGCTTTTGCCAGCTTGTTCTGCTGGGGTGTGTTGACGGTTACTTTCTAGATCTCGTCTTCCACTTTTTCATCAGCATCCTTAGGCTTGTTCCGCTTTGAGTAGATTTCCTTACTCAGTTGATCCCGTAAGCCGGCAAGCCAAATCATCGAGATTGCAAATGAGATCATGGCCCCGAAAATTGCTGCAAAAACCCAAGGAATGCCAACCAAGCCCATCACCACTGTTAGCCCAAGGAACAGGCCTAGGCGGTAGAAGGTGTATTTCAGCCAGAGTTTACGCATACCCTCAAGTCTATGTTTTAGTTTTGGTTAGAGTTAAAGCATGAACCGAATCCAACTTGCCCTGCTGGCTGCTGTCATCATTTTCAGTATTTTCACTACTGTCTATGCCGCCAGCGCTAACCCAAGACAGGTTAGGGTTCTACCTAAATTCGCCTGGGTGCTACTTTGCCTTTTCATCCCAATCATCGGTGGTCTCCTCTATATCACTATTGGCCGCCCAATCGATGGGGATTCTGACAACGGCGCAAAGCGCAAGAGACCGATTGCTCCAGATGACGACCCTGACTTTCTTCGCGATCTAGGCTCTAGATTCAAAAACGATAAAGACAATCGGAACGGTTAGATTCTTTGCCTAACGAGATTGTTCCAGCACAGTTTTTTGCCAGTCACCTAATTGCTCGCTTGGCTAGCTACGGTGCTGAGTTTTGGATTGCTCCTGGAGCTAGATCGCAATCATTAGCAATCGCAGCAGCCCAATTAGCGGAAGCTGGGATAACGAAGTTACGGGTGCGGGTTGATGAAAGATCACTGGGCTTTAGTGCTCTAGGTGCTTCGGTAAATGGCAAACCGCAGGTAATCATTACCACTTCGGGAACAGCTGTAGCAAACTTGCATCCGGCGGTTTTAGAAGCACACCATGCTGGCGTTCCGTTGATACTTTTAACCGCCGATAGACCTTTTGAACTGCGCGGCAAAGGTGCTAATCAGACCACAAATCAATTGGATATCTTCGGCAGTGCTGTCATCACCTGCATTGATGTTGAGGCACCTGATGACTCTAACTACAAAGCACTAGAACAATCGGCCGAAGATCTAGCTGATGAAATAGTTAGTTTCGCGATGTCTAACTTGCAACCGGCTCAACTAAACATCCAATTTCGCGAGCCACTGAGCGCTATAACACCTAACGCAACCGAGATTTATAAAGAGCTTGCACCAAGAGAGATCCCAAGACAACGAATCGATTCGATTGCGATGCAGCTATCAAAAAACTGCGTCGTTATTGCAGGAGCAAACAGCCACGAAAACATTGATGAAATAAATGAACTGGGCTTACCGATTTTTGCTGAACCAAGTTCTGGAGTAAGGCATCTTGACAATTCGATTATCAATTACCGTGCTGCCCTATCCAAAGCTATAAATTTAGTGAACCAAATTGATCAAATTGTGGTTTATGGAAAGCCAACTCTTTCTAGACCGGTAATGGCACTTCTAAGAAGTGGCGTTGAGGTAATTGTGAGATCTGGCCGGGTTGGTAATTTCCAAATACCGGATAAGGCTAAGCAGGTTGAGGCCATGATTTGGGGCAATACTCCCGACCCAACTTGGTTAGCCATCTGGCAGGAAACCTCTGCGGAACATACTCCCGACCCAGCCGAGATGCTAGATCGCAAAGGCATAGTTGAGAGAGTTTGGCAGCTAGATGAAGATGACTACCTGGTTCTTGGCGCTTCACAGATGATACGGGAGGCCGACTTTTATGCGCCAAAGCGAATGCTTAATGTTTGGGCTAACCGCGGCCTATCCGGTATTGATGGCACGATTGCTACAGCCACAGGTATTGCTGTTGCCACCAGCTCAAGAGTCCGCGCCTTAGTGGGGGATCTAACTTTTCTGCATGATGTCGGGTCGCTGGTGATTGATCCTGCAGATGGGGAACTTGACCTGCAAATCATTGTAGTTAACGATAACGGCGGCAAGATCTTCGAGTATCTTGAGGTGGCCCAGACGGTTTCACGGGGAATCTATAACAGGGTATTTCGAACTGGTCAGAATTTCGATATAGGTAATTTAGCTGAAGGGTTTGGCTGGAAATATTTGCAACCCGTTGGCTTGGATACATTCGAAAAAGCTCTTTTAGAACCAGGTCGGGTAATTATTGAAGTGAAAATCGATTAGAGATTTTCTAGCACTGTCTTAAACTTCAAGTTTGTTTCGGCTAATTCTGATTCAGGGTCAGATTCGGCAACAATCCCGCAGCCAGCAAAAGCGGTAACTTCGTCCTCGGTGATTTGACCACCGCGTAGGGCAATTGCCCAAACTCCATCACCGTTTGCCGATACCCAGCCAACTGGACCCGCGTAACGGCCACGGTCAATCTTTTCTAAGCTGTCGATCACAGCTAAAGCCTTATCCCTAGGAGTTCCAGCAACCGCAGCCGATGGATGCAGTATTTCTAATAGAGCAAGAGAAGTGATATCTGAATTCAAAATAGCTTCGACATCGCTAGCTAAATGCCAAAGATTAGGAAGAGCCAAACTGAATGGTTTTTCACTGACCGTGATTTCTACACATAGCTCACGCATCGAACTGGTTAGCGAATCAATTGCATATTCGTGCTCGCTGAGATTTTTGTGCGAATGCGAGAGCGCTTCACCGATTGCTTCGTCAACTTCCTTGTCAGTGCCACGACCTGCAGTACCTGCAAGGACCCTAGCTTTAACTGTTCTCTTGCTGACTTCAACTAAGAGTTCTGGAGATGCACCGAAGGTTCCGTCAACTAAGTAGGTATAGCAGGAGGAAAACTTTGAAGTTAATTTTGCTAGGGCGTAATTCGGATTGAAGTCTTTGGCTTTGGCAACTAGATCTCTAGCGAGTACTACTTTTGAAATCTGATTAGTTTCAATCAGGCCTAAAGCTCTACCAACATTCTCGCAAAATAACTCTGGGCTAATCGAGCCAGGGGTAAAAACCAGATTTTCTTGTTTCACCGGTCGGCGAATTAGTTCTAAGGCTTGATCTAATTCGAGGTTGACTGTGGTTGCGAAGTATTCGCCGTTGCTAAAGCCAATTATCAGATTTGGGATAACTAAGACGCTCTCAAACTGGCTGTTATCTGAAAAGGTAATGCTGCCGAGAGCGACTAGCCCTGAACCTGAGCTGTTGACCTGGTCCTTGATGTTCGCGGAGGAGACAGCCTCTTGCCAGAGAGCATCTAGCGCTCTGAAACGGTTAGCGCCTGTTGCCGAGAGTTTTTGGGCTTGGCCCCAGGCAATGAGCCCCTCACCATTTTGTATGAAACAGCTACTGTTCGAGCCAAGCAGGTCGGTAAATTGCGAAATACCTAGTTTTTCTGCGGTTATTCGCTGGCTGGTGACTACTAAAGACATACGCTTTCTTCGGCTGAATGTTGGCTGTGAATGATAATTCTTGCGGGTATCAGGCTTTTGGGCTTGGGATATTCTGGTGTTGTTCCAATCGAAGTCTAACCAAGTTCAGGAAGCTCGAAATGCGTAAGGTTGCAGCCCTACTGGCACTACTTATTGCCTTCGGCGTATCCTTCGGCATCGGTTCAGCAATTGCAAACCCCGTGCACGCCGACTTGGTCTTATCAGAACCTGCCGACCAGGAAAAAGACGAAGAGCGCGATGAAACAGATCGCATGCACCGTGAACTCGACGAGCGTTTTGGCGATGTTAGCCGTGTGATCATTCCGCCACGAGGGCTTATCCCCGCAAATGCGCAAGATCCGACCGTCTTTGTATTTCTACCTGAAGAACCAGTTATCAAATTTTCAGAGTTGCCTGAGATTTTGCCCGAAATTCAAGGCACAGGGCAAATATCCAGTAATGAACCAGCATTTCTGGAGATTGGTTCAGGCCAATACGCTCCCACCGCTACTGATCAAAAAGCTAATAAGTATGCTCCGATTCAACTAAAGGATTTAGTTTTTACCGGAGATGGACCAGCACAAGACTTTATGCGTTCAGCGGTAATTCTGCTAGTTGGCTTGGCTGTAGTGGCAGCAATACTTTTGGGCATCGCTTCAAAGAGCGCCATGGGGCTCAAAAAGAAGGCCAGAGCGCTCTAAATACTAGTTGGCTAGACTTGACTAGTGAATAAAGCAGACTTGGCCAAAAAGCCCGAAGCGGTCGCAGCCATGTTTGACTCGGTGGCTGAAAGTTATGACCGCACTAATGACCTGCTTTCCTTCGGCCAAGATCGCTTTTGGCGCAGAAGGGTTCTTAGTGAAATCAACCCGCAGCCAGGGCAGACAGTTCTTGATCTTGCTGCCGGTACCGGTTCATCGTCAATTGTTTTTCTAAAACCAGGCGTGCGGGTGATAGCCAGTGATTTTAGTAATGGAATGCTTGCGGTCGGCAAGCGGCGGCACCCCGAGCTTGAATTTGTTTTTGCCGATGCAACCAAATTGCCTTTCGAAGATGAATCAGTTGATGCGGTAACTATATCTTTCGGACTAAGAAATGTTGAAAAACCAAAAATAGCTCTAAAGGAAATGCAACGAGTACTAAAACCAGGTGGCAAAGTCGTCATCTGTGAATTCAGTCGAGTTACCGTGCCGGTAATTAGAAGCCTATACGGCTTTTATTTGAAGCGCGTATTGCCGAGTTTGAGTAGATTGCTTGCAAAGAATTCAGCTGCCTATGAATATTTAGCCGACTCTATATTGGCTTGGCCAGATCAAAAAGAGTTGGTTGGCTGGCTAACCGAAGCTGGCTTTGTTGCGGCTAAGTATAAAAATGCCAGCTTAGGTGTAGTGGCAATTCACAGCGCGAGAAAGGCCAGCAATTGAGTTCAATTTCGCTACCTCCGCAGCTTCGCAAAGTTGTCGACAAAGAGCTAATCAAAAACATTCAAGCCGGCCTTGAACAGGTCGAGGTCGAACTTATAAACGCGGTGTCACACACGGACCCGGTTGCTAATGTAACCAGCAGACATTTATTGGATGCTGGGGGTAAAAGGCTAAGGCCAGTTCTAGTGCTATTAGCCGCTGGCCTTGGCAAGGGGAATATTCCAGAAGTAATCAAATCTGCAGTAGTGGTTGAACTAACCCACTTAGCTACCCTCTATCACGATGATGTAATGGATCGCGCTCCGATGCGACGGGGAGTTGCTACTGCACACGAAATCTGGGGCAACAGCGTGGCTATTTTGACTGGCGACTTACTCTTTGCAAGGGCATCGCAAATTGTTAGTCGTTTGGGAACTAAGGCTCTGACTTTGCAAGCTGATACTTTTGAGCGGCTATGTCTAGGCCAACTGCACGAGACCTTGGGGCCGACCGAAACAGATGACCCGATTGAGCACTATCTTCAGGTGCTTGCCGATAAAACGGGCTCATTAATTTCAGCTAGCGCGGAACTGGGTTGTGTCTACGGTGACGCTCCGGATGAGTTCCGTGAGCCACTTAGAATCTATGGCGAGAAGGTCGGTGTTGCCTTCCAGCTGATTGATGACGTGATTGATATTGCCAGCGATGCATCCGGAAAAACACCGGGCACCGATCTTCGGGCAGGTGTGCCGACTATGCCGACGCTTATCCTGCGCCGCATGGCAGCCACCGATGCCACTGCTTCTGAACTTGTTGAGATAATTGATTCTGGTTTAGAAGACGATTTAGTACTGGCTGATTTGGTAGCGAGACTTCGAAAGCATGAAGCTATGGCAGAGGCTCTTGAAGTGGCCAAGAACTGGTCTAATCAGGCTATTGCAGCGCTGGAACCACTTCCTGATTCAACTGTGAAAAGCGCTCTAAAAGTTTTCGCTCAAGCAGTTGTTGAACGCGACGAGTAAGTAAGGTATTTAGTTTTGAACAAGATGCGTCTTGCCATAGTTGGTGCTGGCCCAGCAGGCATCTATGCGGCCGATTTGCTTATCAAAGCTGAACGCGATTTTGATATCAGCATTGACCTCTTCGATTTACTTCCAGCACCTTACGGTTTAGTCCGCTATGGCGTTGCACCTGATCACCCGAGAATTAAAGGAATCATTAGAGCGCTTTACGAAGTGCTTGATCGCGGGGACATTAGATTTTTCGGAAACGTCAAATATGGCAGCGATGTAACTCTAGAAGAACTAAAAAAGCACTATCACGCGGTTATCTTTGCCACCGGTGCAATCAAAGACGCTGAGCTTGATCTTCCAGGCGTTGGCCTAGAAGGTTCATTCGGTGCAGCTGATTTTGTGAACTGGTATGACGCTCATCCAGATTTTCCAAGAACCTGGGATTTATCAGCTAAAGAGATAGCTGTTATTGGTAACGGTAACGTGGCACTCGATGTTGCCAGAATTCTAGCTAAACAACCTTTAGACCTCCTTGCTACCGACATTCCGGATAACGTCTATCAAGGCTTGTTGAAATCAAATGCAACTGACGTGCATGTTTTTGGTAGGCGTGGACCGGCTCAGGTGAAATTCACCCCGCTGGAACTTCGCGAGGCTTGTCACATCAATGGGGTTGACACGATTGTCTACGAAGAAGATTTTAAATACGATGCCGGTTCCCAATTAGCTATCGACTCAAATAACCAAACCAGAGTGATGGTGAATACCCTAGAGTCGCTTCGCGGAGTTGAACCAACCGGAGCAAACAAGAGGCTGCACCTGCACTTTTTCAGTGCACCGGATGAGATTTTGGGTGAGGGTGGCAAGGTGAGCGCGATCAAGATTGAGCGCACCGAGCTAGATGGTAACGGCGGGGTAGCCGGCACGGGTGAATTTAGAGAGTATCCGGTGCAGGCGGTCTATCGAGCAGTTGGCTATTTCGGTTCAGAACTACCGGAGATTCCATTTGATGCCAAATACGGTGTCATCACTAATCAGGCTGGCCGAGTGTTAGATGAAGCCGGTAATGCAATCCCCGGTGTTTACGCCACCGGTTGGATCAAGCGTGGCCCGGTTGGGCTAATCGGCCACACTAAGGCTGATGCCATGGAGACCATCGCCTGCATCCTTGCCGATCAGAACAGTTGGTGGAAACCAACTGAACCTGAAGAGCAATCAGTTGATCAAATGCTTAGTGATCGTGGCGTGAAATTTATTGGCTGGCCAGAATGGCTAAAGATTGATGCAACTGAAAAGGCACTGGGCGAAGCCCAATCTCGTGAGAGAGTGAAATTGGTAGAGCGTCAAGATTTCCTTGATGCTGCTTTCCAGAAGAATTCGTGAAGATAGAGCAAGATCGAATCAAATCAGTGCAACGAGCGCTGATGGTGATTTTCTTCGCCCAAGGTGTTGCAGCTCTTTCTTGGATGCCTAGAATCCCTGAGTTTATTGAAAACCTTGGAGTTAGCAAAGAGGTTTGGGGAACCCTCATCGGTTTAGGTGGCATCGGTGCGATTATTCCGTTGATCTTTACCAATCGTCTTGTCCAACGCTTTGGCACTTCACCGATAATTCGAACCACATCGATAGCGATGATCGGCTTGTTTATGGCACTTCCCTATCCAACGCAGTGGTGGCTATTTCTAGTCCTGCATTTTTCACTATCTTTTGTGCTGAGCGTATTTAACATTGCTCTCAATTCACAGGCAGTGGTCTTTCAAACCAGCATCAAGAAAGTCTTACTAGCAAGCTTTCACGGCGCGTGGAGTATCGGGGCTGCCTCGTCAGCCGCAATTACCTCTCTTGTTGCAGTTTTCACACCGCTGAAAATTCAGATGCTGGTAATTCCACTATTTGTCTTAGTGCTATTTATTTGGGCAGGTAAGCAGTTGCTTACCGAAAAAGAAGATTCGCATTTCAAAGAAAAGCCGAAAGAAAAAGCCCCGTCTTGGCGTAAATCCCCTGCATATCTTTGGCTACTAAGCGTCGGTTTATTTGCGGGGATGTGGCCAGAACTTGTGGTGATGGATTGGTCGAGTGTTTATAGCCGAGAAGTGCTAGATCTAGATCCAGCTAGAGCGGCTTGGCCATACACGGTTTTCGTAGCAGCCATGATTATCGGAAGATTCAGCATCACCAGACTTACGGTTAAATACAGCATCAACCGGCTCTCGCAAATCGGTGGCTTGTTTGGCACATTGGCGATGGCTCTGGCGATATTCACCTCCAGTACTCTGGCGCAAACTAATCAAAGCTTGGCGCTATTTTCACTCTGCTTCTTTTTTGCTATTGCCGGTATCGGTATCGCCTCGATGGTGCCAAGTTTTTATAGCGCTGCTGGTCACATATCGAAAATGCCAACTCCGGCAGCACTATCGCGGATGGCGTTATTTAGCTCGGTTGTTGTGATTTTTGCCAGGATGCTGATGGGTTCTCTAACTGAGCGGTTTGGCCTACCGTTAGCCATGATTTTCCCAATAGTCATGTTCTTTGCGGCCGCACTAATAAGTGCTGCGGTTGCTAATAGAAATAAGCGGTTGGAACAGGAGCAAGCTATTGCCTATCCGCCAACTTCCCCGGTGGCAACGATAGATGTCGCTAATTAGCGATAGTTAACAAACTGGATATCAATATCCAGATCGCTTGATTTTAGAAGCGATATAACTTCTTGCAGGTCATCCCTACTCTTACTGGAAACTCTTAGTTCATCGCCCTGGATGTTGGCTTTCACAGATTTGGGGCCCTGCTCACGGATAATTGCAGCAATCTTTTTAGCCTGTGGCTGTTCGATTCCTTCCTTCAGGCTTGCCTCAATTCGGTATTCCTTGCCCGAAGCAAAAGGCGCACCGGCATCCAAGCTTTTTAGCGAGATGTCGCGTTTTACCAGCTTCGATTGGAATACATCTAGCACTGCCTTTACACGTTCTTCGCTACTTGCTTTCAGTAAAAATTTCTCACCGGATAATTCAATTGAAGCGCCGACACCTTTGAAGTCGTAACGCTGTTCAATTTCTTTTTGTGCCTGGTGCAGAGCATTTGCTGCTTCTTGCTTGTCAACTTTGCTTACTATATCGAAAGAGGAATCTGCCATGAGTTAGATTCTATTCAACTTCTAACCTTGGTGGTGCTAGCTCTAACCACAAGTTCTATCGGCCAGTCAATTACGGTATCCATGTCCTGATCGGGATTTTCTAAAACCTGGAGCATGGTCTTCACAAGAAGTTCCGCTTGCCCAGTCACATTCTGATCAATTGTGGTTATGCCAAAAAATTCTGCCAACTCGTGATTATCAACACCGACGATGGAGACATCTTCAGGAACTTTTAGACCCATGTCTTTAGCCGCTAACATCGCACCTACTGCTAATTCATCGGAAGAGGCAAATATTGCAGTCGGTGCGTTGTGAGGGTCGCCGAGTAGTTGTTTAGCTGCCGAATAGCCTTCGCTGATTGCATACTTACTAACCTGCTTATACCAGCCCGGTCTTGGTGCAATACCAGCTAACTTAAGCGCGGTCTCGTAGCCGTCTCGGCGCTCATCGAATACTCTGAAGAATTTCTCATCATTACCGGATAAACCGATCATGGCAATCTTGGTGTGTCCCATGGTGAGCAGGTGATCGGTGGCTAACCTTCCGGCTGAGGTGTCACTGATCTTGATGCACTTAGCGCCATTGATTAGTCCACCCAAAGCCACTATCGGTTTGTTTACTGCGGTTAGTGCAGCTAACTCGCTGTCTGACATTCTGACCGCTATACACATCACCGCATCTACCCGCTTGCGGGCAAGCGAGTTGGTGAAGATTGATTTGCGGTGCACATCATCGGTAGAGAGGTTATACAAGGTGACATCGTAGCCAGCCTTAACCAGCTCTCGGTCAATGGTTTCTAGGGCCGTTGAGAAGAACCAGCGGTCGATATAGGGCACCACCACTCCGATGTTTCTGGTTCTACCGGTGACCAGGGTATAGGCCGAGGCCGAAGGGACATAGCCCAAACGGGCGGCCACCTTTTTGACTAATTCCTTGGTGTCTTCCGATACGTAGTCTTTACCGCTGAGCGCTCTGGAAACGGTAGCGGTGGATACCCCAGCTTCGCGCGCCACATCGATAATTCCGGCCATGAAAACCCCATTTACAGTTGCTCGTGTTTTTTATGTATTACATAAAGATAATGGTGCTTTTTCAGGTCTTTACAGGTAACTTCTAATAACGATTAGCAAACAGTGTTCAGGTTCAGGTATTCTTTTTAGGCATCCGTTCGGCTGAATACAGGCGAACGGAAGCACTGGCTAGTTACCCAAGCGGCCAAAGGGATCTGACTGTAAATCAGCCGGCTCAGCCTTCGGGGGTTCGAATCCCTCACTAGCCACGAAAACCCCAGCCCTCCACGGCTGGGGTTTTCACTTTGTTTTAGGCTTGGCTCTATGTTCAAAATTGTTGACGGGCTAAGAACCATAGAATTCGGCAACCAGGGCGAGTCGAGATCGGCCCTGCTGGAGTTCATATTTAACGGAAATAAGCGTGCTACCGCAGGCCTTCTATCTGATTATGAAGAAGAAGGCGAACCTGTCGAACACGTCGGTGAAGTGCTAGTCGTGCTCGGCAATGAATTCGAAGAAGTTGGCCGAATCAGGATTACCAAGGTAGAGGTGACAACCTTTATAGAAGTTCCCGATGAGTTTGCACTAGCAGAAGCCGAAGGCGATTTGAACGCAGCTGACTTTCGGGCAAGCCACTCCGAATTCTGGACCAAATCAGGCGTAACAGTTACTGACGATACAAAAGTGGTCCTACTTTACTTCGAGCTGTTGTAAAGCGATGAGTGCATGCTTTGATTCCGCTTTGTTACGCCTTGATTGGTTAAAGTTTGCACAAAGAGCAGAATTGAATTATGCATCTTATTGATGGTGGGCTATCCACCGAGCTGGAAAGGCTTGGAGCCAGAATCACCGGTGAATTATGGACCGGCAGAACCATGCTGACCAATCCGGAATTAGTTTTGAAAGCCCATCAAAACTTTGTCCAAGCCGGTGCGGAAATAATTATCAGCGCTAGTTATCAACTCAGCCGGCAGGGCTTTGAGGAGATTGGCCTAGCCAAGTTGGATGCGGAAAACGCGCTAGTAAAAAGTGTGAGCATCGCTAGGGAAGCCACTGATAACACCTCTTGCAAGGTGGCTGCTAGCGTTGGTCCTTACGGGGCGGTGTTGCACGACGGGTCTGAGTATCGTGGCGATTACAAAGTTTCGCAAAGCCAGCTAGAGGATTTTCACTTCGAAAGACTCGAGGTTTTGCTTGGTGCTAAACCAGATTTCCTGGCTGTTGAAACCATTCCGAACGTGATTGAAGCTAGAGCGCTGAGCCAGGTGCTAAGCAAAGTAGAGATCCCGTTCTGGATCTCCTTCACTTCGGCCACCGAAGAGAAACTCTGGTCCGGCGAGCACATCGAAGAAGCCGCCGAATCGGTTGCTGATTTAACTAACTTGATTGCGGTCGGTGTCAACTGCGTTGATCCCGAGATAGTTCTCGAGGCGACAAACACAATAAACGCGGTTACCAAGAAACCTGCGATTGCCTATCCAAATTGCGGTGGAGTCTGGGACTTAGCAAAAGATGCCTGGGTCGGGGGTTCAAGAAAACAGCTAGTTGATTGGTTACCAGTTTGGGAATCAAGTGCAATCGAGTATCTCGGTGGTTGCTGTGGTACCGATGCCAGCGATATAGAAGCGCTTCATAACGCGCTAACCAACTAGTTATCCCTAAACCACTGATCTGGCGGGCCAAGCAATAGCAGGAATGCAAATATTGCGGTGAGCGAGACTATGAGCACCAGGATTAGAAATATCGGCCTTGAGATAAACCAACGAAAAAGCTGATCAATCCAGAATTTATCCCTTGGGTCATCACTTGAGTTTTTACGCCAATCGCCTAGAAGTTTGCTCCCGCTGTTTAGTTTTCGCTCGAGTGGAATAGTTGCGAAAGGCACAATCGCAAGTGCCATAGCTAGGGCAGTGAGTCCAAAGCCCCAGCGTTGATTGATGCCAACCAGCAAAGCGGCTACGGCATAGCCTAAGAAAATGGCTCCATGTGTTCCACCGGCTAATGTAACCAGAATCGGATCAACGGCTACGGCACGAAGCAGCAGAGCTGAAATTAAAAGAGTCCAGGTTACCGCCTCACACTTTGCAAAGAGGTTGAAAAGTTTCTTAGGTGTCAACTAGTTTCCTTTCATGGATTAGTTTCGGCGTTGCAAAGGGTAAGTTCTAATTGTGAGCCAAAATTCCGCAGCAGGACAAAAGAACATCGCAAAAGGCCTCGGCCTTGGCTTACTTGCCTATTTTATCTGGGGCTCATTCCCACTTGTTATTACAGCGCTGGCTGATTTTGCTAATCCTTGGGAAATTGTTGTTTGGCGCATTGTCTTTGGTTTTCTAACCGCAATCATTTTGATCTCAATTACCAGAACCTGGAAGTCTTTATTTGAAGTTTTTCGCAATAAAAAGATGCTCGGCTGGATTGCGGTGTCATCTGTTTTTATCATGATCAACTGGCAGGTATATGTAATTGGTGTTTCAGCTGGAAGGGTGGTTGAAACTTCGCTCGGCTACTTTATAAATCCAATTCTCACTGTCCTGATAGCAGTTGTAATTCTTCGAGAGAAACTCAATCGGGTGCAGTGGTCAGCCATTGCAATTAGCTGCGTGGCTGTTGGGATTCTTACCTTTGACTACGGGCACCTACCTTGGATTGCGCTAACGCTGGCTAGCTCATTTGCTATTTATGGTCTTGCTAAGAATAAGCTTGGCGGCCGAGTTAGTGCGTTGAATTCTTATGCCATTGAGTCAGGGGCTTTGATTCCAGTAGCGATTATTCAAGCCAGTATTGTGGCCAGCATCGCACCGGGATTACAAATCACCGAGCACGGTTGGCAAGGTTTTGTTGGTTTGGCAATCTTTGGTATCCTAACCGCCATTCCGTTGATCCTCTTTGGCTCAGCAGCAGAGAACATCCCATTAAGTTGGATCGGCTTTTTGCAATACATGGCACCGACCATTCAGTTTCTCCTAGCCATCACTGTTTTAGGAGAACAGATGCCACCTGCACGTTGGGCAGGTTTCATGCTGGTCTGGTTAGCTCTAATTATTTTGACCACCGATGCCTTGGCTAGATCTAGGGCCAATCGGGGACTACCGGTTGAGCCGCCGGCTGCTTAAAACCGCCAGATAAAGGGGTATTGGGCAAGTAACGCTATGTTACGCCGATAGCGCCGAATGTTACGTTCTGCCTTGTTAGCCCATACATACTTGACTAGGCTAAAAGGCAAGTGTCTTGGATCCTCCTGGACGCGGGTCTGCCATTATTTGGCCGACACAATTTGAAATGGAGAAACAATGAATTCAATGCTAAAGAGGGGTATTGCGGCGGTTGCCGTTGCTACTCTAGGTGCTGCGGTTCTAACTTCATGTGCTACATCTTTCAACGCAAAAGACTGTAAAGATGCTGCACTGAGCGTAGGATCACTGCTTCCGACCACAGGTAACCTAGCCTTCCTAGGTGCTCCAGAAATTGCTGGTGTTGATCTTGCTGTTAAAGAAATCAACGAAGCTGGCGGTATCGCTGGTAAGTGTGTATCTGTTTCCCACAAGGACTCCGGTGACACCACTACCGACATCGCAACTCAGTCAGCAACTGCTCTGATTAACGAGGGCGTCGACGTAATCGTTGGTGCTGCATCTTCTGGTGTTTCACTAAGCGTTATCGACCAGATCACTGGCGCTGGCGTTCTACAGATTTCACCAGCTAACACTGCTCCAGACCTAAGCACTTACGCTGACAACGGTCTTTACTTCCGTACCGCTCCTTCAGACGTTCTACAGGGCCGCGTACTAGGTAACCTAATTGTTGGAGACGGTGCAAGCAAGGTTGCATTCCTAACTCTTCAGGACCCATACGGTACTGGTCTATACGAGAACGCAAAGATTGCTATTGAAGCAGCTGGCGCAACCGTTGTAGCTAACGAAGAGTTTGCTCCTGCTACCAAGAACTTCTCATCACAGATTGACAAAGTTCTTGCAGCTGGTCCAGATGCAATCGCAGTTATCTCGTTCGACGAGGTTAAGGCAATCCTTCCTGAGCTTGTAAAGGTTAAGGGCTGGGATCCAACCAAGCTTTACCTAGTTGACGGTAACACCACTAACTTCGACCAGGACTTCACTGACTTCAACATTGCTGGAACTCAGGGAACCATTCCTGGTGTTATCGCAAGCGATGACTTCAAGACCCGTCTTGCTGCTGTTAACGCAGACCTAGACGTATTCGCTTACGCAGCTGAGTCTTACGACGCAGTTATGCTAACCGCTCTTGCTGCAGCAACTGCAGCTAAGGCTGGCGAAGAAGTTACTGGCGACAACATTGCTAAGTACATGGCTCAGGTATCATCTGGCGGAACCAAGGTTGACTTCACCGAAGCTGGTGCTTTCAAGAAGGCAATCGACCTAATCAACGCTGGAGAAGACGTTGACTTCGAGGGTGTTTCAGGACCTATCTCGTTTGACGAGAACGGTGACCCAACCGAAGCCTACGTTGGTATCTACCTATTCGACGAAATGAACAAGAACGAAGGCGTCGACGTAGAGTACGGCAAGTTGAACTAAGTTCAATAAACAAAAAGAAAGCCCCCGAGCCGAAAAGCTCGGGGGTTCTCTTTTACCTTCTAAAGATCCGCTAGGTTACCTAGGTAAAGTTCGATCATCTTGGGATCATTCAACAGCTGCCTGCCGGTACCGGTATAGGCATCCTTACCCTGATCTAGTACGTAGGCACGGTCGCAGATTTGCAGGCAACGCCTAGCATTCTGCTCCACCATCAGCACCGTTACTCCGGCCTCGTTTACTTCCTTGACCCTGATAAACGCTTCGTCCTGTCTCACCGGTGACAGACCCGCTGATGGTTCATCCAGCAGCAACACCGATGGGTCAAGCATTAGGGCTCTGCCCATTGCTACCATCTGGCGTTCACCACCGGAAAGTGATCCAGCGCGCTGGTTACGACGTTTGACTAGATCTGGAAATAGCGAACCGACAAATTCAAATCTCTCTTTGAATCGCTTCGGGCTTTGGAAAACACCCATTTCAAGATTTTCTTCAATCGTCAAGCTTGGAAAAACGTTATTAGTCTGTGGAACAAACGCAACACCTTTAGAAACTAGTTTGTTTGCCTTGAGGCCAGTAATCTCTTCGCCTTTTAGAAATACCTGGCCAGAGCGAATATTCACTTGGCCAAAAATAGCTTTCAAAAGCGTGGACTTACCAGCACCATTAGGTCCGATGATTCCAATGAGCTCACCCTGTTTTGCAATAAGTGAACAGTCATTAAGAATGTTTACGCCAGGCAAATAACCAGCTACGAGGTTTTTTGCTTCAACAACTACATCGTTCATTTGCCGGCCTTCTTTTTTGCACCAAGATCAGAATCATGGTGCGCACCCAGATAAGCGTCGATAACCGCAGGGTTTTTCATGACTTCCTTTGGTGGGCCCTCGGCAACAATCTTTCCTTCAGCCATAACAATTACCCAATCGCTGATGTGGCGCACCATGTGCATATCGTGTTCTACGAACAAAACAGTCATGCCCTCTTTCTTGAGATCTTTTATGTGATCTAGAAGGGATTGGGTGAGCGCTGGGTTAACTCCAGCCATCGGTTCATCGAGCATGATCATGGTCGGCTTAGTCATCAAAGCTCTTGCCATCTCGAGAAGTTTTCGCTGACCACCTGAAAGGCTTGCTGCAAAATCATCTTTCTTTGCATCAAGTTTGAATCTGGTAAGTAGCTCATTAGCGGTTTCGGTTACTAGCTGCTCCTGCTTTCTCCAAACCGAGCGGAACATCGCAGCCAGCGGGTTTTCACCTTTTTGGTTTTGCGAACCAAGCCGCATGTTTTCCATCACGGTTAGTAGTGACAGGGCTTTGGTTAGTTGGAAGGTTCTTACCATGCCAAGGCGTGCGACCTTGTATGAAGGGACGCCTGCTAATTGCTTGCCGTTGAAAACCCAGGTACCACTGTTTGGCTTATCAAAACCGGTCAGTAGGTTGAAAAAGGTTGTCTTGCCAGCACCGTTTGGGCCGATTAGCGCCGTGATCTGGCCTCGAGGAATCTCAACGTGCTTCACGTCAACAGCGGTTAGACCGCCGAATTGGCGCAGCACGTTATCGGCAACCAGGATTGGGTCAACCTTGGCGCAGCCAGGTTCTGCCTTACCCTTAGCAATCTCATTAGCCATTGAAGTAGAGCTCCTTCTTATTACCGAAGATTCCCTGTGGCCGGAAAATAACTAAGAGCATCAAGCCGATACCTACCAGCATGAAGCGAATACCACCGATCTGGTTTTGGGTAATGAAGGTAATCACACCGCTATCAACACCAGCACTTAGTAAACCGTCGGTTAGTGAGAGCAGCACCCAGAAAATCATTGATCCAATGATTGGACCTAAGACTGTTGCGGCACCACCGAGAAGCAATATTGTCCAAATAAAGAAGGTTAAACCAGTTCCAAAGTTTCCTGGCTGGACCGCTCTTGGTAAGACGAAAACTATTCCAGCAAGAGTTCCTAGCATTCCACCGATGACTAGTGACTGCATCTTGTAGGAGTAAACATTCTTACCCAAAGACCTAACTGCATCCTCATCTTCACGAATACCTTTGATGACTCTTCCCCAGGGACTACGAATCATCTTGGAAACAAATAGGGCAGCGATAATCACCAGCGACCAGGCGACTACTCGAACCCAGAGGCCTTTTTCGTCCATGGTCCAAGCCCAGAAGCCATACTCACCAGCTGGGAAGGGATTGATTGCATAGAAATCACGAGCAAAACCGCTAAGACCTTGAGGCCCACCGGTCACATCATTTAATCCAGTGGTGGAAACAATAAAGCGCAAAATCTCGGCTGCCGCGATGGTAACTATCGCTAGATAGTCAGATCGCAATCGCAGTGTCGGTATACCAAGCACAAAGGAGAGCACTATCGATGCGGCAAAAGAAATTAAGATTGCTGGCACTAAACCGAGCCCGGCCAGAGTCGACATGGCGAATGCATAAGCGCCGACCAGCATGTATGCCGCTTGGCCAAAATTCAACAAACCGGTAAAACCAAAGTGCATAGCTAATCCAATAGCAGCTAGTGCGTAAGCCGCAGTCATCGGAGTGAGCAGTTCACCAAGTGCGTTAGCCAGAATTTGTTCCATGATTAGCCAATCCTCTGCTTACGACCTAGAACACCTTGAGGTCTAAATAACAGCACCAAAATCAAAACGATTAGCGCTCCAGCAAACTTTAGATCTGGCGGTATTACCAAGGTGCTTAGTTCAACGAACATTCCAACTATTAGTGCGCCAACTGCTGCTCCAAAAGCGGTACCGAGCCCACCCAGTGTTACTGCGGCAAAGAGCAGCAACAGAATTGAGAATCCGGTATCCCAGGCGGCTTGGAAGTATAAGCCGATGAAGACTCCGGATAATCCAGTAAGCGCAGCGGCGACTACCCAAACAATGCGGACGATTCTTTCAACATCGATACCGGTAGAAGCCGCCAGCGCTGCGTTATCTGAAACAGCTCTGGTTGCCTTGCCGATTCTGGTTCTTGTGAGGAACCAAGCAAAGCCGAGCAGGGCGATGATTGAAATACCTGCACAGATTACGTTGATCGCTGGCATCAAGACCCCAAATATGTTCCAGGTGGTTCCCTGAGATAGAACTTTGGTATCTCCGCCGTAAACAAGTTGAAGGAAATAACGAATCACAATCGATAGACCGATAGAAACAATCATCATTTGAGTTATACCGATGCGCTTTTTTCGAAGTGGTCGCCACAGCACGGCGTCTTGGGTATAACCGAATGCGGTGACTATTGCAGTTGCCAATAGTGCAGAAAGAATAATATCGAGTCCCATTACCCGGTTGAAAGTAAACATGGTTAGCGCACCGATAGTAACCATTTCACCGTGAGCAAAGTTACTCAAGCCGGTGGTTCCATATATAAGTGAAAGACCGATGGCTGCCATGGCTAGCAGAATGCCAAAGTTCAGACCAGCGAATATTCTGCTCAACACCACATTGGTTGTCGGTGGTGGTGTCACATTCGGATCATCGATTTCGACCAGTGGGAAAATTGCCACGACTGTGTTGACCTTGTCGATTTCAACAGTTCTGACATTTTCAAAGCCAGGCTTTAGTTTTGCGCCTTCAGGTAAAGTTGCCAGATCCAAGGTGACCGTATAGCTGCCTTTATTGGGGACGTTGATTTCCCACTTACCTCTGGCGTTGGTGGTGGCACTTCCCTCGAAGCCCTCACCGACAACATTTATAACCGCACCTTCAACCGGGTTGGCAGCTCCTTGGCGAATAGTTCCCTGAATGGCATACTGCGAGGTTATGTCTTGTGTGGGATTTGGGGCTATGGCCAGTGCGGTTGATCCGCCAAGAGTGGTCACAAGGACAAGGCTGAGCGCTCCAACCCACTTAGTGAATCGGCCGAGTAGATTACTTCTTCTTGGCTTCAAACCTAAATCCAGCTTTCTGCAGCTCTTCACCGTAATTTTGGTGATAAAACCGAGATTACTAGAAGTAGTTTGTCCTAGATAACCAATTCGGAGATTGAAACACACTTCTATATAGGGTTGCACCTCCGGTAATAAAGCCACTAATTACATTTAAGTAACAAACTGTTACCTTCAGGGACAATACTTGGAGATGTATTTCGGCATAACTAAACTTCTTTACAGGGGGGATTTTTTACTATGTCTAACACTTCTAAATCCATGTCAAACTGTTTTGGAATTGGCTGTGCGGTAATTCTAGGTTTGATGGCGCTAATCGGCCTTTCGGCCGTCGGCGCATCATGGCTTGCTTCGCTACTTCTGATTGGAGCTATCGTTCTCCTGGCTGTCAGATCGAACCGAGGAAATACCAATCAGACAGTAACCGCTGGGCCGCCATCTGTGGCAACCCCAGCGGTTAGTGCGCCATCACTTGGCAGGTATAACTCTGAAACGGGCCAGTATGAAATCTCAAACGAAACCCAGGTAGCAGAGCTTCCTGCTTTGCCCGAAGCTAGAGAGTTTGCAACTTCAATTTGTATTCACTCATTCTCGGCAGAAGATCTAAAAGGTAAACAAAAAGTTGTTTGTCCTTGCGGATACGAATTTGAGGTTTCTTTGCTTCGTGTCTACGCAAAGCTTCGCAAACAGGTTGTGGAAACACAGAACAAGTTGGATGAAACGTGGCGCGCTCTGCAATCAATCAAAAATGCTCCTAGAGTTTCAGTTCCACAGGCAAAACCGGCTCAGCCGAGAGCTGCCGCCAGCGCTCCAGCGGCAAGAGCGGTTATCCAGCCGGCACCAAGCACAACTGCGCCAGCTGCCAAAGTAGTCAAGCCGGTAAAAGAAGTTGTAAAGCGAAACCGCGTTTCACTTGCACCACAGCAGTGGTTGATCATCGGCGCAAGCGTACTAATCGCTGTTGCAGCTTCGATATTTGTTCAGGTTCAGGTTCGAAACAATTCAGCACCTTGGTTCTATCTGACCGTGACGATTCCACTTGCTTTCGCAACTGGCTTTATGGCCTTCTGGGGAAGAAAGTTCTCAGTGATGCTGGCTAACTTCATGGCAGCATTCTCAACTGCAATGCAGTTAGCTTCCTTCTTGGTGCTAGGAACGATTGTTCTAAATGGAACTCCACTAGCTTTTGTCTGGGATCAGGCACCGGCTTGGTGGTGGGCCACGGACTTCCTATTGGTTTCGATAATTTCCTTAGTGCTAGCTAGATTCAAAGCTAACTTCGGTTGGAAAGTTATCTCACTGGTTGGTTTTGTCACAGCAACTATGTTCTTTGCTTTCGGGCCGATCCGTGAAGCGGCAGACATTGCATCAGGATCCTTCGGATTATTCGCAACCGTAAACGTTGCTGCTGCGGTAGTGCTTGCTCTACTGAGTAAGACGGTTAGAAAATACCAATTTGAAATTACTAAAGATAATCCAGATGCTGCCTATGAAAAAGATCTAGCAAAGCGAGAGAGTGCTGCCCTTGAGCGATTTACGCTGGTAGCCACCGGATCACTAGCAGTTATGGGTATCGGTTACACGCTCTATAGCTTCTTCCTAGGTGGGTTTGCAATTGAGCCGGTTACCTTCAGCCTGTTTGCTGCCGTCTGGCTTGTCGCTGGCGGGTTCCAAGCACGGTGGGTTGATGGCCTAACTTCGGATAAGAAACTGCAGGAGCGCATCAACAACTTCGAACACATAGTTGGATTTACCTCGACAGCATTGGCCCTAAATGCCTGGGTCCACAGCATTGGCAATCTTTGGCTCGGCGTGCTGGGCACCGCAGCGCTTGCCTTTGTCGCTGTGATCTTAGGAGCGAAGTTCAAGCGTGTGGCAGCCCACCCTATAGCTGTGCTCACGGCTCAATACTCTTTGATTGCATCATGGCTGGTTTGGTATATCCCAGACAACACATTTGCTGGTGATTTACTGCTAGCGCTTGGAGCGCTACTTGTCCTGTTTGGCTTCTCACTGCTATTGCAGCAGTGGTTTAGCTATAAAGCTTTTAATAACATCACCGCCACGATTTCCCATGCCCTAGGACTTGCCATTCTTGCTTTTGGCATTCGAACCAACGGACAGTTTGAGTTATCGAGCTTGAATTATTCCTTGATTGCGCTGGGCCTTATTTTGGCTTTGGTTCTCTATTCGCCAGTTACTGCACTAATTGCAAAGCGTCACGAGGTCACTCAAAATAGGCAAATACATTTGGGTATTGCTGGGTTAACCGGAATCTTTACCCTGTTGATCACTGTTCCAACTGCTGCAGTTAGCCCCAGTGAATATGTCAATTTAATTGCGATGCTCGGAGTTTCAGCTTTTCTGGTTGGACTGCTCGGGCAATTGCTAAATAGCAAAATCGATGGATTAGATAATTGGTTCAGAACCTATAGTTTTATTTTCCAAGGCGTTTTGGCAGCTGTCTTATTAGCGAGCACTAAATCACTTTCGGATTTGCTATTTGTAGCAACGACTGTGCTGTCGCTAGCACTGGCAAACTACATACTCGCCTGGCTTGCTAAAGACGCACTCAGAAGCTACGTTGCATACGGCCTAGCTGTCTTAGGAACACTGCTTGTGTTAGATCCACTTCGACAGGGATTAGCACCATGGGCAAACCTTCTGGTTGCTATCGTATTGGTTGGTTTAGTAAACCTACTTCAAGGGTTTGTCGCCAAACGCACTGAAGCTAAGAGCATGGGGTATTTCAACTTCGCTTCGATTTTTGTTGTGACAATAATTTCAATTGCGCTTAACTACGATGCGTGGAACGAAAGTAACCAAGCACTAATCGGTCTAATTGAGCTAGTTGCTTTCGCTCTGATCAGTGCTGGCCTGGCTGAACGCAAATTCAGCGACATAATGCGACAGGCGCTTAGAGTAAACGGTTTAGTTAATCTAGTAGTTGCCTTTGTAACATTTGCCTCAATTGGTGATGCCAATACAGTCAATTTGCAACGAATGCTGGTGGCCGCAGCCTTTAGCGTCATAACCTTGCGTCAGTTGGCCAAGGTAAGCGTTGCCGAAAGCGCAGCAGTAACTAAAGGTTGGTTCCTACTCAGCTACGCCGGGCCGGTCACAGTTGCACTGCTACTAAATCAGTATCTGATTGAGAACTTTGGTGAAACCGGTTTTGCTGCCGAGCTCTATGGCCTGCCAATCGGTATTGCCTTAGCTATTCCAACCCTGTTTAACCGCGGGCTTACAAAACCCACTAAAGCCATCACAGGTTGGGATATCCCAGTATTGGTGCTACTGCTTCTTCAATTGGCTAAAGGCCTGAACACGCTAAATACCAGTGACACAGCGCTAACCCGAATCAGTTTTGCCCTGTTGGCAGCGGCTGGATTTGCCTACTGGCGGTCCGTTGCTGAGAAGCAAAAGGTCTGGGTCTTCGTAGGCTATGTCAGCGGCGGCATCGGTTCCCTCGTTGCAGGCCATCAGCTACAAACCCAGCTTTTGCCAACTCTCACCGGCTACCCAGAGTTTTATTCTGTGCCAGTCGCAATTAGCTTGATGGTTGGATCAATCTTCCTGCTCAAGCGGGTAGAACTCACGGAAACAACCAGAAACCTGATTCGCATCGATGCACCCGTCCTAGTTGTATTGCTGACTTCAGTCTCCGGCATCAATGAAGGTGCAACGCTAGAGCCGGAGCGAGCGAGCATCACGCTTTGGTTGACGGCCATCTTTACTTATTGGCGTTCGGTTGCTGAAAAGCGAGCTCCTTGGGTTTTTGTTGGATACGGGTCAGCTACGCTAGCAGCGCTCAGTACTGCAAGTCTTATTCAAGATCGAGCCCTATACGGTGTCTTCTATCCTGAGCTCTACACCGTTTTGATTTCACTAACGATGGTTATCGGATCTATTTTCTTAGCTAAGCAAGTCGAGCTAACCAGGGTGAGACTGCAGCTTGTCAGAGTGGATATTCCAGTGCTTGTTCCGGTAATCGTTTCAATCGGTTATTCAATTACTCAGGGCGTTGATCAGATGAATAGTCTGACCAGGTTGCTGTTGTCCTTCGCGTTATTTACCGGATACAGTTACTGGAAACTTGGTCAGCAAAAAGTATTGGCCTGGGCCATTGCTGGTTACCTCGGTAGCCTCGGCACCTTGCTCACCTTGGTGCAGTTGCTGGTTACAGCAAAGCTATTTAATTGGGATGGCCCAGAGATTTACACAATCGCAATCACCATCGGAATAATTCTCGGCAACCTGCAGCTGCGCAGAGTAGTCGAATTCAAGACATCACTACTTAGCACCGGTTTACCGCTAGCTGCTGGTTTATTGCCTTCGATTATCTATTCCTATTCCTCAATCGAAAAACAGTTCGGCGAATTACTTCCTCAGGAAATAACCCGCGTGGTGTTGATTTTGCTAATTTCGCTTGTGGCTTTGGTGCTAGGTCTTCGCCAGGGTAATTTAGGTGCAACGCTTGCCGGTGGAGCTGGCTTAGCGCTGGTGGTTCTGCCAATTTCTTGGTTCAGAGCTGGAGATAGTGCAGATCTTGATGTAACAGTGTCACTTCGTTCACTGGTTATTTCTGCACTGTTGTTTGTACTTCTTGCCTTACTTCGCAAAGCAGAAAGAGTTCCAGACAGTTCATATATCTACCTCGGTATTCCAGTAGCGGTTGCTCTTGTGCCATCACTGTTCTTGACCATTCAAGCTCTCGGTGAGTCAGAGTTGCGGCAGGTTGACTGGTGGCGCTTTGGCATCATCGTCGTAGTCTCGCTGGTGCTTCTAATCGTTGGATCGCTTCGTGAACTAGGTGGACTATTCTTCCCAGGCTTAGTTGGAGTCTTTGTTGGAGTATTGCCTTACGCCTTCAAGCCACTGGCCAGCCAGAGCTGGTTCCTCTGGGTGATTCTGCTGGTAATCGCAGCCATCATGGTCTGGATTGCGGTTCGACTAGAACAACTTAGGAAGATGGGTAAGTCTTCTGTTTCATGGGTAAAGGCCTTGAAATAGTTTGTTAGGGGAAGATAAATGCCCGGTCATTGACCGGGCATTTATCTTTAACCGCTTTCTTACTACAACTTTATCCAAACCGTTTGATCGTGCTCCAACTCGCCCTCGACCTTTATATCGTGCTGAGTGGTAGCCAGAATTTCACCGGCCGGTATTACTACCGGCTCGCCACTGAAATTAGAAAGTACTAGAACACCATTGTTGATATAGGCCAAGGATGATTCATCCATGAACTCCGGTGCCCAACGGAATTCACCATTACCCATCTCAAACTTTTTACGCATCTTAAGCAGTTGCTTGTAGAGCTCGAGAGTTGAACCAGCAACACCTTCTTGAGCGCTACGTGCGTAACGACGATAGGAGTCTGGTTGCGGTAACCAAGAAGCACCGGTGGTGGAGAAACCGTTTGAGTCATTGGCTCCAGCTTCCCAAGGCAGTGGAACTCGACAACCGTCGCGACCAACTCGCTGTCCGTTGGTTCTGAAGAATGTTGGATCCTCGCGGTATTTGTTATCCAGTGTGGTGTGCTCCGGTAGACCAAGCTCTTCACCCTGGTAGATATACGCACCGCCTGGTAGACCTAGCATGAATGCCGATGCTGCTCTGGCTCTACGTTGACCTTTGGCTTCATCCGGTTGCTGGTAATTTGGACCAACACCATCGCCTTGTCTAGGGATTTCGTCATAACCCATTCTGGTTGCGTGACGAATAACATCGTGGTTAGAAAGTACCCAGGTTGATGGAGCACCAACTGCACCAAAGGCTTTTAAAGATTCGGTAACTACCGCTTCGAGCTTTTCTTTATTCCATGGAGTTTCTAGGTAACCAAAGTTAAACGTCTGGTGATATTCATCCGGTCTTACCCAACGAGCCATTCGCGATAGTGGGTGTACCCAAGCTTCACCACACATCACTCGGTCGTCATACTCATCTAGAATTTTTCGCCAACGACGATTGATCTCGTGAACACCGTCTTGACCCCAGTAGGGGTTTTCAATTTGCAGACGTTTGATTATTTCTTCATCGGTTTCCTGAGTTTTCACATCGTCAGGTGAATCTTGTCCTGACATGGTTGAAGAAATCTTCACAACATCTGGTAGGCCATCAACTTTGATCATGCCGTGGGCAACATCGATTCTGAATCCAGCTGCACCTCTGTCTAACCAGAAACGAAGCACTGAATCAAATTCGTCTCGGACTTCTTCGTTCTTCCAGTTGAAATCCGGTTGTGATGAATCAAAGATGTGTAGATACCACTGACCGGGTTTGCCATCAGCCTCAGTAATTCTGGTCCAAGCCTGTCCACCGAAAACTGACTCCCAGTTATTCGGAGGTAGCTCACCGTTCTCACCTTTACCGTCACGGAAGATGTATCTTTCGCGTTCTGGAGAACCCGGAGCTGAATTTAGTGCAGCTTGGAACCAAACGTGCTGATCGGATGAGTGGTTAGGGACTAAGTCGACGATGATTCGAAGCCCCAGCGATTTTGCTCTAGCCACGAGTTTGTCAAAGTCAGCTAAAGTACCAAAACGAGGGTCAATGTCCTTATAGTCTGAAACGTCATACCCGGCATCTTTTTGCGGGGACTTGAAAAAGGGGCTAAACCAGATGGCGTCAACCCCGAGCTCGGCTAGAGACTCCAGGCGCTCGGTGACCCCCTGTAAATCGCCCATTCCATCGCCATTGCCATCAGCAAATGAGCGAGGGTAGATCTGGTAAATAACGCTAGTGCGCCACCATTCGGCGTCTTTACGGGCTTTACTAAGGATTTCAGTTGTAGGCGTAGACATAGTTTCCAAGATAAATCATGCTTTCTATTTTTTATGTCAGATTTACTATTCCGTAATCGTTTCCAGAATAGTGGCTAAAAACTGTCACTTTTGGCTAGCCCAAATTGCCCAAAAACTGCCGCTAAGCCCGTATTCCCTTATGGATAAAGGGATTTAAGGCTTTTCTCTTAAAAAACTCAGCATATCTTTACGATACTGTTATCGTGAAACCGCTTACACATTTGACTAAATGGCATGTTATTTGGCTAACTATAAACAGCACAAAATGTGCTAACTCAATATCGATATGGAGAGTAAATGTTTTCAATTTCTAAGAAGGGAGCCGGAGCTGTTGTTGCCTTTGCAGTCGTTCTGGGCGGTATTGCACTAGCCCCAGCACAAGCTGCACCAAAGGT
>JACCDP010716357.1_pt1 | contig 28656 bp, 23 predicted proteins | sample 7445841 | NCBI WGS metagenome assembly JACCDP01 (sample SAMN15323441, study PRJNA562643) | freshwater metagenome | isolation source: river surface water | place: USA:Blue River Watershed | collected 2017-08-17 | reverse complement strand
CTGCGTCCTGTTCCGTTTCATCCCAAGGAATTTCCATCCCTGTGAACGGAAAGACCTGATGGATTTCCTCGAGACAAATGACATTGGACATACGCATCGCCATGAACTCCTTTTCACCAATAAGAAGAGCAATCTTTCGTGTCATAAACAAAATCATCGACTGGTGAATTTCTTTGCGACGGACGAACTCGACTTCCGCAGGAGACCCTTCAAGAAGAATCACCGCATCCGCACGAATCCCCTTCTTTTGTGCGAGCATGAGTTCATCCAAACCCACACACAAGGTATCACAACGATCCGCGCGCGGCGGCGGCGTGAGACCCAATCGGCAAACTGTCTTCTGATCACGATTAATTGTTGCTTCTGATTTCAGAATACGAATTGGTTTTCCAGTCTTTGGATTTGTGCCAAACATTTCTTTCTGGATATTCATTTGAGCTTGGCGTTTAAACGGGTTTTGTGTACCAAAGGCAGAATGAATCGCACGGACGTATGTATTTTGTTGAACAGTACTCCGAAATATTATCCGATTGTTCATCTTCAACTCAAACTCTTCCGTCGATATGCACCCGATCTTCACTGGACATTCTTCTTTGCGACCGAAATTCCCGAAGACCCGTCCGTCCAAGAGCTTGTTCGCGAGTATGGAGTTAAACTTCTTGTTCTAGATCCCTTGGATACAGGATTCTTGGAAAGTCGTGAAGCTGCTTTGCGAAAGCTTCCCTCTCAGTACACATACGTCTTATCAATCCAAGATGATTTTCTTCTCGATCGTGCTCCCATGTATGACAAACTAGCTGAAGCCTGCACACTTCTCGATATGGATCGCAATATTGCGAGTTTGCGTCTCTGTCCGTGCCCTGGACCATCCAAAGAAGATCCTTTGTATCACAAAGACAAACAGTGGCGCATTTTGTCCGACAAAGACTCTATGATTTTTACGTATCAAGCAACACTTTGGAGAACCTATGATCTCCAAAAATTTTATGCGGCTCTGTTGATGAAAGTGGGAACTGACTTTCCCAATCATACAACACCCCAGCAAAAGAAAGAAATTGCTCTCAAATTAAACTGTGCGGAGACGGAATTTGGGCAACGGATTTTGCGCGCGCAACCCACTGTTCTTCATCTCGCATGGGATCGTGTAGGTCCATGGGCAAACGCTGTCTATTTATGTCCGTTCCCGTATCGACCCACCGCGATTGTTCAAGGAAAACTAGAAGAGTTTGCGATAGAACTGGCACGACGCGAGGGACTCAGCTTCGACTTGAAGAAAGCCTTGGCGTGAAAAATTGTTGGACGATGATGCGACAAGGGACGATCCCCTTGAATGAATCTCTTTGTCCTTGATCTCGATCCCAAGAAAGCTGCGCAATACCACGCCGACAAGCATGTTGTCAAGATGCTTCTAGAAGCGTGCCAACTTCTTTACACAGCGCACTGGATTCTCGCCTATCCAGAGCTTCTTCAGCATACCTATTCTGTGAAAATCGCAGAAGAGCAAAAGAAACTCTCCATTCCAGAGTCAATGTCAAGTGCGCCTGACGGTCCGCGTGCGGGCGAACCTGGCTATCGTCCTGCTCATATCCACCATCCCTGTGCGCGATGGGTGCGTGAAAGCATAGGAAACTACTATTGGGCATGCGAACTTGCGCTCGGTCTTGTCGATGAATACATGTACCGCTTTGGTGATAAACATGGAAAACTCCACAGTTGCGCAAAGCACATTGAATGGCTAATCGACAACATTCCAGACATTCCAACACTTGATCAAACAGAGTTTGTTCAAGCGATGTATGATGAATATCGAAAGGAGGATGCGGTAGAAGCCTACCGCGCCTATTATCGTGGATCCAAAGGTGAACGTGGTCTTCTCCAGTACACCCGCCGCGAGATGCCTGAGTGGATTTAATGAAGAACTGCGCCATTTAAATTTCCTACATCTTTTGCTGTGAGTACTTTTCCTTCAAAAAAGACAAAATCGGTAATCAATCCGTCAAAAAGGTATTGTGTTCCATCATATGTAAAAAAATATGTTTGAGTCGTAGGAGCTGTAAATAGAACAGAAGTACCTCCTGATCCTGAGATACTACCATTTAAATAGGTTACAACATCACCTGAACCATTTACTGTAACAGCAACATGATACCATTGTCCTGTACTAATACTATTGATTGAAATAGTATTACTTTTATTTACTTCAAGAAAATTTAATGTACCAAGATCATCTATATAAATCAAATATCCATCAATATTTGTAGAATCTCCATTAAAAAATAACGTAGAAAAATTAGAGGGGGCTGGTAAAGTTGTAACCTTAAATCGAAAACAAAATGAAAAATTAGAAGTGGCTGTAGAAATGGGAGAGGCAGATTTAATATATCCTCCTATCGTTGGTTCAAATGCTTTGGGACACCATGTTGCCAACGAGCCTGTCAATCCTGATCCCACTGATGTCATAGTAAAGGTTGTCCACGCATTTGTTGTTTGGACATAATCATTTGCACCTGATCCTCCTGTTCCCAATGTTCCTCGTAGAATACTTTTTACTGTACCATTTTGTAGTAAACTTACAGTTTTTTTTCGGGCAGGTACTGGCATTTCCTATTCTTAGAAGGAGTAATAACTTGTACCGTCGCAGATTACTGTTGTTGTTACACCAGGATACAATGACACCACTGAAGTCGTATTCACGGTTAAATTATCAGGGCTACCATCTGCGTTTTTAATGACGACATACCATCCGTTTAAACTAGGATCTGCTGTCGGGAAATTCACATTATTTCCAGATGTTGTTGTAATTAAATAATATTTTCCAATATCTGTTTCAGCTGTAGTTAGATTTGCTGACGCCCCCAATGTTGTAACGGTCAGTCGAACAGGAGAATAGGATCCCACCGTTAGTCCATTGACAAACAAGTTTGTTTTTTGTGTGAGCGTATTTGTTGACGCAGTGAGGAAATCCCGTGCGGTACTAAAGATGATTCCTCCTGTGGAGACCGAAGGAACTGTTAAAGAGCCAATATAGGCTTGACCAACAGAAAAGAAAGTTGTCGATTGAGGAACTGTACTAATATATTTGTAAGTTCCAAGACCTTCGATCGTTGAGGCGAGTTGAGGTGTTGTTACACCACCCCCACCAATAGGAGAGCCATTTAATAAGAGGGATCCATTGTCGACATTGAGGTAAGAATAGTTCGAAAGTGTTCCATCACGGAAAGAAATTGTACTGACTTGCGCGCTGCTTGTGAACAACTGCGATGTTGTTGATGTAAAGCTTGATAGATACCCAATATTCGCAAGACCACGTGTTGTACTTGTCACATTCGGATCGGTGACAACGTGATAGGTTTCTGCGGGTAAGAAGGTAGGGAATGTATTGTTAGGACCGTAAAACAGGTCAGCGCTCGACAAGAACATAGTATAAATATCGTTTGCCACAACCATTCCCGCTGTACGAGGAGTGGTGTTATAGAAGGATAATGTGGAAAGGATTGTTTTGTGCGAGTAGAAATTGCTGTAGGAATAAGCTAAATTTGTTGCTGTAAATGTATCATAGACGGTAAGTTTGGAAACACTCACTTCAGGACCTGATAGATATTGTAATGTCCCAAGTCCATCAATTGTTGAAATTAAGTTCGGTTGTGTGACAGCTGATCCACTTGTAATGGCTGTCGCTCCAAAATACAAGGTTGCGTTCGACTGATACAAGTTGGTCGGATTTCCTCCGAGCTGAAGATCTTGTAATCCGAGTGTCGATACTGTCACATTGCTTGTACGGAACGATGCTTGTTGACCGCGATTGGCTTCAAGGAAGACTCCAGCAAAATTAGCGCGCATCTGCATCCAGTCAATTCCAAAAAAAGCTCCATTCGGATCCATCAGAACAATGGAGGATGCAGTGAGTGATCCTGTGCTGGTGCGGAGGAAGTTTCCAACTGTGCTCGCAAACCCTACTAAACTCGATACATATCCAGCGGATCCAAGACCCGCAACTGTACTTGTTAGACTTCCTGTGCTAATCAGACCATCCGCAGTTGATAAATATCCTGAAGTCGCAAGACCTGCGACGGTGCTTGTCAGTTGTGTGCTTGAAACGTATCCCAAAGTTCCAAGACCAGCGACGGTGCTTCTCAGTTGTGTGCTTGAAACATATCCCAAAGATCCAAGACCTGCGATTGTATTTAAAAGTTGTATGGAGGAAACATATCCCGCAGATCCGAGACCAGCGACTGTACTTGTCAATTGTGTGGAGGAAACATATCCAGCGGATCCAAGACCTGTGACGGTGGAATACACAGATGTGTTGAGAACTGTTGTTCCCAATGTTGTGTGAACGTGAGAATAGTTTCCATTTTCATAATACGATGTAAATGTTCTAGCTTGATTGGCGCTGTTGTTTGCGAAAAATTTCATAACAAGTGTATTTCCAACAGGGATCTCTACGTAAGGAACATCAACTGTCATCGATAATTCAACTTTTGTGAGTTGAACAATGAAAGGAGAATTGCTGCTTGTTGCGATTAATGTTTCTGTTCCACCAGGAGTTCGTTGATACAACGACGCATAAATGGATACTCCAGTACCATTTGCTTCGCAGAAAAGATTCACGTTCCATATACCTGTAGCGATAAACGTTGGCATATAAAAATCACTCTGGAATACTGCGTTTGTCACAAGATTATCAATTGAATTCAAAGGTACTGTAAATACATCGCTTACAGATGGTCCTATTATATTGTTGACACCAAGTTGTTTGTAGGGGGGAACTGAAATGCTGTAATTCAAATAAAGTGTTTCACCTGAATACGGGAACAAATAGGTCGCAAGGGTTGTCGATAGGAATGTGGAATAATTTGATGTAATACCAAAGGTTGTGGAGACAAGTTGCGCACTTGAAATATAATTGGCTGATCCAAGACCAGCGACTGTACTTGCCAATTCCGCTGTGCTGATGAGCCCTTGGGCACTGGATAAATATCCAACGGTGGCAAGTCCTGCGATTGTGGATTGGATATTCGAGGTCAAATACGCGGTGGATACGAGATTTGAGGCACTGGATAAGTATCCTGCTGTCGCGAGACCTGTTACTGTCGACTGAACGTTGGAAGTCAGATACGGTGTCGAGACGAGGTTTGAGGCACTGGATAAGTATCCTGCTGTCGCGAGACCTGTTACTGTGCTGGCAAGGCTTCCTGTGCTGATCAGACCGTTCGCGCTTGATAAGTATCCTGAAGTCGCAAGTCCTTGTGTTGTTGAACGTAACGCAAGATCAAGCCCTGTGCTTAACCCTGTCAAATTCGAACCATTTCCTGTCAGGGAAGAGAAAAATCCTTCTGCGCTACTTATCGCATTTGTATACAATGTTGAAGTTACCCATAAATTTGTTGTTTGTATCGATACGCTGCTAATATAGTTGGCGCGAAGATTTGTAAACGCAATGAATCCACTTCCTACACCAAATGAGATTGTACTCACATTTAATAAATTAATGGTTGCGGTGGGTGTTGTAAACAATTGGGTATAGAAGGAAGAGCCTATCGATGTTGAGAATGTTGATAAGGTTGATACATAGATACGTCCTAATCCAGCAACTGTTGATGTAAGAGCTGCTGTTGAAATAAAAGTCGAAGGTACTGATGAGAGGTATCGAAATGTTCCTAATCCTATAACTGTTGATGTAAGAGCTGCTGTTGAAATAAATGTTGAAGGTACTGAGGATAAATATCCTCTTGTTCCTAATCCTAGAACTGTTGATGTAAGATCTGTGGCGACAACACCACCTCCTTGGATGGCTGCTCCATTCAGCAAGAGACTTCCATTATTCACGTTCAAAATTGAGTAATTCGATAAAGTTCCATCACGGAATAATATACTACTTACTTGAATACTGCTGGTGAAGAGTTGATTTAAGGAGGAGACAAATGTTGATATATAATTCAAGGATCCTAGACCCGATACTGTGGATGTGAGCGCAGCTTCTACAGTTGAGGTAAGAGTAGCGGATGATACAAAAGTGGAAGGCACTGACGATAAATAGCCAAGAGTTCCTAATCCTCTTGTTGTAGATGTAAGATCAGCAGGCATTACACTGCCACCCTGTATAGTTGCCCCGTTTAATAATAAATTTCCATTGTTCACATTTAAAATAGAATAGTTCGATAAAGTTCCATCACGAAATAAAATACTACTCACTTGAACACTACTGGTGAAGAGTTGATTTAAGGAGGAGACAAATGTCGATAAATAACCAAGAGATCCTAGTCCTGTGAGGCTGATCTGGAGAGCCACTGTGGAAATAAACGTGGACGGCACTGTCGATAAATAACCAAGAGATCCTAGTCCTGCGATGCTGCTCTGGAGAGCGGCTGTAGAAATAAATGTGGAAGGGACAGTCGATAAATAGCCTACAGTTGCGAGACCTGTCACTGAACTCAATAAACTGGGTGTCGATATATATCCATAACTCGCAAGACCTGCCACTGAACTTAACAAATTGGCTGTAGAAAGATAGCCTATAGTTCCAAGACCCTTATTTGAACTCACTAAATCAGTATCATAGACACTACCACCTTGTGTGTTAATTGTAATGTTGTTATTGATCAATGTACCAATGGTCGCATTTCGATTGTCCAAATACACATTTGCGACAGGGGATGAAATAATAATACTGCTGACAGTTGAAATATTGTAGACAGAAGATACAACCTTACTGATTCCTGCGACAGTACTGGTTAGCTGCGCACTTGAAATATAATTCATTGTTCCAAGACCATCTATACTACTAATTAAATTGGGTGTACTAATCAATCCTATTGCGCTAGATAAATATCCATACGTTGCCAAACCTGTCACAGTTGACTGAATATTGGAAGTCAAATAGGGGGTCGAGACCAGGTTGGAAGCGCTCGATAAATATCCTGCGGTTGCGAGACCTGTGACTGTCGATTCTACATTCGAAGTGAGATAAGCTGTCGAGACGAGATTCGATGCGCTCGATAAATATCCATAGGTGGCAAGTCCAGCGACTGTCGATATTAAATTCGCAGTGGAAACCAAATTGGAAGCACTCGATAAATATCCTGCTGTCGCAAGTCCTGTCACTGTGGACTGGACATTGGAAGTCAGATAAGCAGTGGAGACGAGGTTAGACGCACTGGATAAGTATCCTAAGGACCCCAAACCGATCAAGGTTGATTGAATATTGGACGTGAGATAGGCTGTAGAAACCAGGTTGGACGCGCTCGACAAATATCCTGCTGTCGCAAGACCTGTCACTGTGGACTGGACATTGGAAGTCAAATAAGGAGTGGAGACTAAGTTTGATGCGCTTGATAGGTATCCAAATGTAGCAAGACCTTCTACTGTGGAAACTAAATTGGCACGTGTTACATCTCCACCTCCACCCCCAGTACCGATCTCCACACCATTCAAATACAATTTCGCATTCGAAAGCTCCAAAATTCCCGCAGCACCTGTTTGCTCATCGCGGAATTGAATTGTACTGAGTGTGATCGAGCTTCCAAAGAGTTCTTTGAAGGAAGACTGAAGAGTTGACAGATATCCAAAGGTTCCAAGACCGTCCACAGTGGATACCAAATTCGCACGTGTCACATCTCCACCCCCTCCTCCAGTACCAATCTCTACACCGTTCAAATACAACTTTGTATTGGAAAGCTCTAAAATTCCAGCTGTTCCCAATTGTTCATCACGAAACTGGATCGTACTGAGCATAATTGAACTTCCAAAGAGCTGTTTGAAAGAAGACTGAAATGTAGAAAGAAATCCTGCCGATCCGAGTCCTGCTACTGTGCTCAGAAGTTGTGGAGAACTAATTAATCCTGACGCACTTGACAGATACCCAAGTGTTCCAATTCCTTGAAGAGTTGACTGTAAGGAAGGACTACTGATATATGAAACTGTTGCGAGACCTGTGACTGTACTCGCAGTTTGATTGTTTAGTCCTGTCACAGTAGATGTCAAATTGTTGAGTGTGATAGATCCTCCTCCTCCTCCAATCGGCACTCCATCAAATAACAAGGTTCCATTGTCTGCCTTTAAAAAACTATACGTCTGGAGCGTATTGTCTCGAAGCACAAGGGTACTTGTGGTCACTGTGCTAGCTCCAACATTTTGAAATGTCGATGTCGCAGAGGAATTCGGGAAGCCGATTGTGCTGAAAAAACTCAGCGGCTCCAAAAACTGTGCTGCGCCATTGTTTGCTGTCGTCGCAAGCAAATACCCACTACTCACCTGGTCGTTCGTTGTTGGATTTACAGCAAAGATTCGACGGAGTACAATCGAATCTGTGTCGTATGTTCTGCGCGATATGCTCGCCATTCTCTAGTTATAGATAGAAACAAAAAGTGAATTCATTTGTGAGGTTCCCAATGTTACATAAGGAGATATTCCAAATGTTGTTTCACTTCCTGGTTCCCATACATAATTGGATAAAATATGTGTTAGATAAAATGAACTTGGCATACGTGGAAGAAGATCCGATCCAAGAAATGTAAACGTTAATTTTGGTTCATAGATATTCGAGCTCGAATTCCCCATTGTATTGTTTGACATACAATATTGTTGAATATTTGAAAATCGTGAATTAAGCAAAGCTGTATTACTCTCACATGTAATCACATTCCATATATTGCTAAATGCTAATCCTCCTGCGTTTACTGGATTAAACACAATTTGTGGGTAAAAATCAAGTCGAACAATGGATGTATCATACATATAGCTCGAAAGGAATGTTAAATTAAATCGAAATGTACTGATTGTTCCTGTCCAGTAGGATGTTTCAGGAACATTATCACGTGTGTACATAGTTTGCTCACCATTTGCTGTTCCTTCATAAGGAATCATCTCACGATAATTTTGTTTAAATCGTAAAGAAGAAACATATAAATTTCCAAGACCTTTTGATGTACTTACAAGTTGCGTACTTGTAACAAATGTTGTTCCAAACGATGTTGCTGATGATATAAGAACACCATCCAATGTTGATAGAGAAGTATATAGGTTTGTTAATCCACTGACAGTCGATACATACGAACTTATAAGTGTAGCCGTCGAGATATAGCCTTGAAAGCTTGCGTAGTCAACGATTCCTTGGGTTGTGGAAGGAAGATAGGTTTGAAGATCAGAGGTCTTTGTATAGTTGGATAGAAGATTTGAAAATCCAGCTGTTGTGGATACAATTGTTGAAAAAAAGGTTAGATTTGAAATATAAGGGAAAATTGTAAATGTAGAGACTGTTGACGTTAAGGCAGTTCGCAATGTGCTTGACGACAAGTAGGGCGAATTTGAAAAAGTAAACGAACTAGGTAGCGCAGGGGTTGAAATATATCCAGACGTTCCAATATTCACAACAGTGCTTACAAGGCTCGCGGAGGACAAAAATCCGAGTGATCCTAACATAGATAAGGTGCTTTGTGTAGAAATAATTACATTTGAAAGTCCCGTCGCAAGCCCATTGCTCATCGAAACAACTTTTAGATTTAACGATGTACTCAATGTGGATAATTGTGTTGAGATTGTACTAATCATATTCACTCTGAAATTAAAAAGACTTCCTGAACCAAAATCTGTATAGGTTGAAATAGAATTTGTTGTTGGTGATGAAAATAAATTAAAAATACTCTGATTTGTACTCAAAAGAACATAGACAGGAAGTTTTACAGAGGATAAAGTCGAAAGTCCAGTATTCATGCGACCAAAATCACTATTTAAGGATACAATGGTTGCGCGAGCCAATGTATCAGCATATTTTACATTATACACAGCTTGCGAGTCATTGGACAGGGCTATAGTACTTGCGGTGTAGGTGGATGTATTGAGTCCATCGACAGTTGAAACAGCACGTGTTCCTGTGGAGAAAGAGATGCGATCGACATAATACGAACTGATTGTTGAGGTAATCCCTCCTTTGACTGTACTTGCGAATGTACTCATTCCTAAAAATCCCGCAGCAGTATACGAGGATATATTGAAAAAAATTGTATTTGTTGTTGTATTTGCGGTTAGAAGAAAATCTTTGACTCCTGCGAACGTTAGGACTGTTGAAGGAGACGTTCCCTGAAAGATCGCATTTCCAGCATTGCTTGTTGTATCAATAGGAGCAGCCACTGAAGAAATTACCTTGAGACTCTGATACAATAGATTTCCTATCGACATGGCTGGCGCTGCGGGTGTCGTAAAGACAATTGTATTTGTATTTGTAAATGTACTTGTACTCATATAGCCCAAAGGCGCAAGTTGAAGGGTAGGAGTCAAAAGAAAATTCGAAAACGCATAAAGTCTATCAGCACCACTAATATCAATGGTTTGAAATGCTTTGCTATCCACACGACAAGTACTTGTTGTGCTGCTGAGAAGCGTACTAAAAAAGATTCCACCCCCATCTCGAAGTTGAAGACTGCGTGCCCCAGTGCTGGGATGAATTTCTGTGGAATCAAAGGAGATTGTATTGATTGTCGCGGCGCCTCCCAACGTACTTGGGGCTGCCCAATACGTAGTTCCGTCACCCACGCCTGTTAAAACATAGTCTTTGGGGACATTTTGATTGTCGTAAAGTTTCGCAAAAACTCTTCGTACTGTTATAACATCAGTATCAAAAGTTTTTTTATTCGACGCGGACGCCATCCTACTCTAGTTCAATTAATTCAAGATGGTGACGAAAAGCGAATTGTTCGCAGAAATTCCAAGAGTAATGTTATTATTTAGAAATCCTTGATCATTTCCTGAAGCATCATAATATCCTACAAGTATTCTGTGATACATTGTAAATGTACTGCGTATATTGGAAAGCAAGTAGGGGGCTTGCATGGGGAGCATCAAATTACGTGTATAAAAATTACAAATATTAGCAGCCCCATAGATCTTATCAGAATAGGTTGTAGATGGAACAATTGAAGTTCCATTCAATAGAATAGTTGAAAAATCATACAGGGTACGCCCTGTTGTTTCACTTTTCGCATCTGAAAAAATGGCTGGAATATTAAAATCGACAGTGACTTTTGATGTACTTAAGAGAAAACTTGACAAATAGTCAAGAGCAAAGGTTGCGGTTGTAAATAACATATCATAGTCGGCATTTGATGATGTATTGACAGACCCATTGCTTCCCACATACACCATGGATGAAGTGAGAGAGTATTTCGCTGCGGTTATACTGAGAAAACTGGCTGTACTTACATATCCTGCTGTTGCGAGACCTGTAATACTTGATTGAAGAGTCGCGGATGAAATATAGCCTTTATTGAACGCATCGATTGATGTGGAACGAAGAACCTGATCGAGTCCCTGTGTGGAAACATAGAAGATTCCAAGTCCTGTTACTGTGGATACTAAAGAGGATGTGAGTGTTTGCGTTGAAATATATCCATAAGATCCCATTTCATTAAAGATGCCTTGTGTAGTGGAGGCGAGAGTCGACGCGAACGAGGCGGTAGAAATATAGCCATTTGTTCCTAAATAATCTGTGATACCCTTTGAGGTCGATTGGAGCGTTGAATTTAAGGTTGCGGTCGATGTGTATCCGAGACTTCCCAAGGAATCGACAATTCCTTGTGTGGTCGAAGTGAGCGCAGTATTGAATCCTGATGTTGAAACATATCCAATCGACCCAAGTCCTCGTACAGTCGATGTTAATTGGGTAGACGAGACATAGCCGAGAGTCGCGAGACCGTTTACAGTGGAGGTCAAATTCTGCGGGCTCGACAAATAGCCCAATGTTCCTAATCCTGTGATTGTACTAAAGGTAGAATTCAGATTTCCAACCAAGTTTGTTGAATAATAATTGCTTGTGGATTCAATGCGGCGATTGACACTTGTACTCAATGTGGAGACATCGCTTTGATCATACACAATCGAACCCGCACTGAAATTATAGAGAGATCCTCCAAACAAATAAATGGTGGAGACTCCACTGATAAAAATCACGGACGATACTTGATTCACAAGACCGCCCGCTGAACTTGTATACGCAGTATAATCCACGTAGTTGGTGGAAAAACTCGAAATCGCAGTCGTAAACTTCGTGACTTCATAATCAAGTTGAACTTGAAGCGCACGAGCGTTAATTAAACCTGTCAAATTGCTAAACTGAACCGCAAAGAAGGATGAAATTCCTTGAATCGTTGAATTCACGGACGACGCATTTGAATAGGAGATTGTGGAGACTGCGCCCACACCTGTTGAAAACTCGAGACGTGTAACAAACTGACTTGAAATGGAACTCAACAAATTCGAATTTAAATTGTAAATTTCACCACTTAATCCTTGATATCCTTGAGCTGTAAAACTACTCAAATTAAAAAAGACTTGGTTTGTGGAATAAAAACTACTCAATTGTAAATCACCAATTCCTGCCAAGGTTAATTGAGTGGACGGCGAGTTCGCCGTTAAATAGCGACCTTCAGCGGAAGGAATGGCTGTCTGAATTGTTGACACGGACGGAACAACAAATATTTTATTGAATCCATAATATCCTGACGATATCTGTGTTGTCAGAGGACCATCCAAAAATAATGTATTGGTTTCTACATTCGTTCGTAGTTGAACGCCGCCTGTTGTCGCAATCTTGAACGATGGTGTCAAGGTCGCATTGGAATACGCATACAAGGAATTATTTCCACTGACATCGACTTGGCTGAATGCCTTCGCATACATATAGATTTGGTTCAATCCTGTTCCCGCATACATTCCAATGCCTTCACCAGGAAGAAAACTGAATGTATTGTATGAAAGATCAGCCGTAAATGTTCCCGCTCCTGTTGTGATTTGATTGAATGAATAGTTTGTTCCGAAGGAAGACGGTTGTGTCCAATATGTACCTCCTGATCCATCGGCTGTAAGAGCACGAAGAGCGGGAATATTTGTATTTTGTCCATTTTTTGCGAACACCGTTCGCAAGGTTATGGAATCTGTGTCAAATGTTCTGCGGGCTGACGCCATTCTCTTCTAATGATGGAGTTTTATGGTAGGTTTTGTACCGAGAGGAAGACCCCATTTGTGGACCCATACCTTACTGTAATACTACTTCCCTTGAGACCTGGGTCTAAGTTAATCGTGAGTGATGAGGGGAGGTAGTGATACACAATATAATCGTTTGCGTAATTATTATACACAAGATTTCCAGGAATTTGAAGTTTGATCTGCTGTTGGAAATAATTCGAGAATCCTGTTGTCTTACTGTTCGCAACAAGCCAAGAAGTATTGACGGGAGAGAGAGTTGTATTTCCGTATTTCAAAAAGGTACTCATCGGTGTAATCAATGATTTGGATGCCATTGTATTGAGTTCATTGAATGCGAAGGTTGGGAATAAATCAAGATACACACGACTGTTTGGACCAATAAAACTTGACATAGAATCAAAAGGAACAACACATGAGGAGAACAACATATCAACGCCCGAGGCGGGAGTAGGGAGAACAACACCTGAAATCGTTCCGTTTGTACCCTTGTATGTTACAGAGGAAAATAAGAAAGTACTCAAATAAATAATATTTCCTGTATTGTTGATCGTTGTTTGACCACCTGTGATAATCACATTTCCTGCGCGATCCACTGTGATAAATGTACTCTGATTCACCGTATTCAAAAGACTTCCAACTGTACTTTGAATGGACAAACTGGAGAAATATCCCGCAGACCCGAGACCTACCATAGAAGAATTCAACGCACCATTTGTAAGAGCAGCTCCTTGTCCTGCGACAACTGACGCAATGGAACTGGTTAAGTTTCCTGCGGAAATGTACCGCGATGGATCCAAAAGCCATGCGGTTGTACTTGCGAGTTGTGTCGAACTGACATATCCAAATGTACCAAGTCCTCTGTTTGTACTAATCAACGCAGTATTCAGTGTAGAACTGCTAATATATCCAACTGTTCCCAATCCCGCGACCGTGCTTGCGAAACTCGGACCGAGTGTCGGTAGCAAACTTCCAGATGATACATATCCAAGCGTTCCAAGACCACGTGTTGTGCTTGTGATTGCGGCATTCATTGTTGCGGTCGATACATATCCAAGCAACCCAAGTCCCGCAACCGTACTGAACAATGTTGAACTACTTACATAGCCAAGTGTGGCAAGACCGTTTACAGTACTAAAAAATGTAGAACTGCTGATATATCCAACAGTTCCAAGATTATTCTGAAGACCTGCGGTTGTACTGATAAGGTTCGCATTGGTTACACCGGTTGTTGCGGTTGTATTAATAATATCAATTAAACCTTTGGTTGTGCTCTGTAATGCTCCTGATGAAACATACCAAGAAGAACTCAAGAGCCATTGTGTAGTACTCGCAAGTTGTGTTGAACTCACATAATTGACAGTTCCAAGACCTTGAATACTGCTCTCCAATTGAGGACCTGTGATTCCACCCGCAATATATCCTAGACCAATTGTGGTGGACAATGTCGAGAGACCTGTTTGAAGTATGGTATTTGTTGAATAAATCGTCGTGGAGAGTGTTGAAAGACCGACAAGGGCTTGTTGAACACTAATGTTGGTAACACTCAAACTTGTGGATAATGTTGATGTATATCCAAATAAGAGTGCGATCTGAGTCGCCAGATCACCGTACCCCGAGGAACTAATGTTGATGATTGGATTCTGCCATACGAGACCCCCTAAACCGTCCGTAGTGAGAATATAATTTGTTGATATCGGCAGGTTTGTATTTGGATCAAGCGCAAAGAGACTACGCAAGACCAATAAGTCTGTATCAAATGACCGATTTTGTTGTATGTAGGGATCCATGGTCCTTTCTATTTGTAGTCTACGACTCTGTTTTTCTCAAGAGATGCGCAAGTTCTCCCCATCATAAATCCATATCTCTTCTAGATAGATAGTATGACAGGAGGAGGCGGTCTCTTACAATTAGTTGCGATGGGAAAACAGGATGTTTTCCTTTCGGGCAATCCTCAAATTACAATGTTTAAAATGGTGTATCGGCGCTATACAAATTTTGCGATCGAAAGTCAACCTATGTACTTCGACGGTGATCCAGATTTCGGAAAAAAACTTACCTGCCTTGTTCCACGTCGTGGAGATTTACTGGGTCCTGTATTTCTTGAAGTCACACTTCCCAATATTACGCTTGCGTCCAATGGTTCCGCAACTTCTTATGTAAATGCTATCGGACACGCACTTATCAAAGAGATTTCCATTGAAATCGGTGAACAGGAGATCGACAAGCAAACAGGTGAATGGATGGAGATTTATTCAAATCTTACGACACCTGTTGAGAAAAAATTTGGATTTTATGATATGATTGGTAAGGTTGATGGATATATTCCTCCCACACTCTATGGACCGTTCAAATTGTACATTCCCTTGCGATTCTGGTTCAATAAAAATCCCGGGCTCTACCTTCCCCTTTTGGCTCTTCAATATCACCCTGTGCGCATTAATATTACATTGCGCCCTCTTCAACAACTTTTCTACAGTGGTGAACTTGTCACCAACTGTGATACCACAACAGTGAATAACGCAAAGATCACCAATATGATGTTGTGGGGCGACTATGTCTATCTCGATGTCGAAGAACGTCGACGTTTCGTAAGCTCTGCGCATGAGTATCTTATTGAACAAGTCCAATATACTCCTCCTCTCGGTCTTCCCGCGTCCGCACCGCAGTTTCCTCTTCGACTTGAATTCAATCATCCCATCAAAGAGCTCATCTGGGTCTTGAAACGTGATATCATGGATTCGTATCACGAGTGGTTTAATTTCAGTAGTTTGTCCATCAGCGAAGTCGGAACGCGAACCGATTTACTCTCTACAGGTCTCTTACAGCTCGACGGTCTTGATCGATTCCAAGAACGTGATGCGGGCTATTTCCGTCTTGTTCAGCCTTGGCAATACCACACGGTCATTCCCAATGATGATTTCCTCTATTGTTATAGTTTTGCTCTGAAACCTGAAGAGCTTCAACCGAGTGGAAGTCTGAACGCAAGTCGAATTGATAGTTTGGTTCTTCAAATCACCACCAATCAATCCACCACTCCTGCGCGCGGAAACTGTACCGCACGTGTCTATGCTGTAAATCACAATGTCTTACGTGTTGTCGATGGATTTGGTGGTTTGTTGTTCACGATCTAAGACAACTGTAAAATTGAAATGCGACGGGACGGGTGGAGATGTCCCCCACCTCCACAGCTCTTTCTGATACAAATGTCTTCTGCTCATCGTGATGTCTTTGATGAAAGTGTGCGTCATCGTATCTTCAGAACTCCTTTTGGAGTTGTGAAGGAAGCACGACGCAATTCCCACGCTCATGACGTGATTACGCAACGTCGCATTCATGCGCTTGCTCTTCGTGTTCTTGAACGCGGGGACTATTCTGTTCTCTTTGTACCCAAGCTTAGTGATGATCAAACCAAGTATGAAATGGAGTTGATCAATACAACTCGTCCCATCTGGCTTGGAACTCTCTCGAACTTTGACACGCGTCTTGTTCAAGAGGTTGTTCAGTTCTGGAAGGACATGTTCAATGAAGGCTTTGCGCTTCTTGACTTCGAGTTGTATGAACAGCCCAATGGTCGCGTCGCTCTGATCGACTTTGACTCCACAGGTTTCCATATGACAGGACCTGATGAACATATTCACATTCCTGGAAAACAGATTCCTCCTGCTCAGTTCTTCGTTCATCCTTGTTTCACTCCCGACTTTGAACAACGTCTTGGTATGCGGTTGCCAGTAGGAACGAGGAACATCTCTTCTTAGAGTAGTATGTCCGACGGTGACGATAAAAATTCAAATAGCCCATATGCTTATACAAGAGGTGAATACTGGGGAGGCGCGCAAGTGCCTTTCTGGATGTATATGATTCTGACTGTATTTCCCTTTACAGGATTTCTTGGGATTGACCACCTTTTGTTTCGATCTCCCACCTCCGCTGTTCAAAAAGCTCTTATTAACTTTGTATCCTTGGGCTACTGGTACTTTTACGACATGATCCAAATTTTTTCCGATAAAGAGTACGTAACCAAATACGGTCTTGCGCGCCCCTTTTTTGGTCCTACGGGTCTAGCGCACAAATATTTTACAGGATTGGGTGCTCCTGAATCGAATACCAAGAATGGAAACACAAACAAAAAGAATGGGGCGAATGGAAATTCAGAGGGACCGCCCTCTTCTACAGCACCCTCGCCTTTGATATTTGTTCTGTATTTTTTAACCATTCTTATCCCCTTTGGAATCTCAAACTTTATCGCAGGAGATTTTGTTGGAGGAGCTTATAAATTAATTCTTTCTATTTTTATTCCCTTCGTGATCTTGTGGAATATTATGGAATGGTCTTCCATTGTCTTTGATCCCAAATATACTTTCGAAAAGGGTATTTATTATTTGTTCCCTGCGACTTGGTTAATTGCACCTCGTGGCTACGCACCGAACATTATGGAACCTAAGGCGGCATCTGAAATGTCCGCTCCTGGAGGATTCCTTGCGACCATTGCGAAACTCTTTGGATTTGGCAGTCTTCTTGATGCTGTTGGTGTAGCCAAATGTGAAGTCGAACCTGCTGTCGCCGCAGTAGGACAATCAGCATCGGCAGCCGCCTCATTCGCTGGAACTGCAGCTACAATCCCTGGGAAGGTCTCAGGACAACTTGCTGCCTTCACAGATCCCGCAAAACTCAAAGCGATGGCAGGTGGTGGTCTAGTCCCTCGTGATACAAGTTTTATTCCCACAGGTGCTCTTGATTCTTGGTTTGCCATTGCGCTGGGCGCAATTGTTGTAGGTGGATTCACCCTTTCGGCTGTTCGCTATTTCCGAAACCTTCGCACTAGAAAGGATGAACCAACAGAATCCGAGTCCATCGAACGGGATGATACTCCTCCACGATCAGACGATGTTTGAGAAGCTTATTGGAATTGGTGAAGATGCGGATGCGAAAGATGTACCGCCTGTATGTATTGTTTATTTCACCGCGCGCTGGTGTGGTGCTTGTAAACGTCTTGATCTCACAAAACTTGTAGGATCTTATCCTCTGATTGCGTGGTTCAAGTGTGATATCGATGACAACGACTATACTCCTGGGTTCTGTGGTGTTCGCAGCATTCCCACCTTTGTTTTCATCAAAAATAAAAAGGTCATTAGTTCTCTCAGCAATTCCAGTACGGAGGCTGTCTTGAAGTGGGTCGCCGACAATCTTCAGTAAAGAACAAATATTTCTCTACAATAAGAATGTCCTATGACGTTGTTATTGTAGGGTGTGGTATCGCAGGATTAACCTGTGGTATTCATCTCGCAAAGCAGAAGAAAAAAGTATGTATTCTGGAAAAATATGGATATGCGGGCGGGCGCATTGTGACCTATCGAAAGAACGGATATCAATGGGAAAATGGCGCAGGACGAATTGCTGATTCCCATCATCATGTTCACGCATTGTTAAAACAATATGGTCTTCATACAATAAAACTTAGTTCAGAGCAAAACTATATAGCATCTCCTGGAGATCCTCTTGAACCTAATACCTTTGAACAAAAACTCTCTGTCTTGTTGGATCTGACCAAGAACTTATCGCCTTATATCTTGGCGACACGCACTCTTGAACAAATTTTAATCGATATTCTGGGACGAGAGAAAGCTCTTGAACTTCTTCACCAATTTCCTTATCGCGCAGAAGTTTCTGTCATGCGAGCGGATCATGCGATTCGACAATTCACAGGAGATGGAGAAATGGCTTCCTACGAAGGCTACAGTGTTTGCGCAGAAGGTCTTGGCGCAATTGTGGATGGAATGGTGAAAGACTTTGAACGACTGGGTGGGATTATTCTTATGCGCCATGAAATGATGGATCTTCAAGAACCTGTTCGCGGACAATGTAAGGTTGTTTGTCGCACGGGATCGAAGACCGACGGCTTTCAGACGGTTGAAATTCAAGGAGGTCGTGTCATTCTTGCGCTTCACAGTGCAGCTCTCAAAGAATGTAAAGCAACACGAAGCTTTCCTGTTCTGAAACATCTTGTCATGTGCCCTCTGTTGCGAACCTATGGTGTCTTTCCTGTCTCTCGAGGAAAATCATGGTTCTCGGATCTTCCTCGTGTGGTAACTGGAGATGCGGTTCGATATTTTATTCCTGTCAATCCCTCCAAAGGAATTGCGATGGTCTCCTATACCGATGCGGATGATGCTGCGCGCATGATGCGCTATATGGACACAAAAGGCGAGAAAGCTCTTGGAGTCTTTATCCTTCGTCATTTGCGATCCTTGTTTCCTGATCGTGAGATTCCTGATATGCTCTTCTTTAAAGCACATCCTTGGACTTACGGATGTACCTATTGGAAATCTGGGCACTATTCAATATCGAAGATGTCAGAGGCTGCGATGCGACCGGATCCAAAACGATTTCCCTCTGTCTATATGTGCGGCGAGTCCTTCTCTCTTCGTCAAGCATGGATAGAAGGCGCAATCGAACATGCCACCGCGATGTTGAAGAACTATTTTTAAATATTTTTGTAAAATTGAAAGCAATTCTGACGAGAAGGAATGTCCCCCCCTTCAGAACTCTCCTCTATCATGTCCACTCCTCCAATGATTCCTCCTACCACTTCTGCTCCTCGCGGTGATTTCGCCGCCATGGGCATCTATGACGAGCACTCTATCAGCATGCTTGTGGATGGATTCCGCGCTGTCTCTGCAGTTCCCAATGGGTGGGACGTTCTCGCACGGACAGACGTCCCTGGAACGCGCGCATGTGGCTACTGCGGTGAGAATCGCGAGCGCCGCTTCAGCTGTCACATCTGTAACGGGCGCGGTACTGTCGAGTGCGGCTTCATGTTCGACACGCACCCTGATCCTGTCGTGAAGACGACAATCGACAAGATCAACTCCAGCATCGATTCTGGACACTCAGGATCGTCCTATGGCTGGACCATGCGGAACTTGGAGTCCATTGCCAAGAACGGCTGGGATCTCTATGTCGCCAATTCTCGCTACAGTCGTGCGAAGTCGATTCTTGAGAATCCTCGCCTCGACAATCAGACCCGCGAGGAGGTCCACCGCGTTCTTGATGTGCTCCACAAGCAGCGCGCAGATCTTCAGGTCCGCAAGAATATCGAGAAGACGGTGGTCGCAGCGGCAACGGTCGACACCTTCATCAATGCCAACCGCGCCGCGCAGCCGCTGAATATTGCTGAGTTTGCTTCAGCTATTCAAAAGGATCCTGGGATGCGCGCAATGATTCCAGATATCGATGAACAGGTTGGTAATATGAATCGATATTTCAACGCAGTAGAGGAAGCAAAAACCAATCCTGCTTCATGGAAGAAAAGCGCAGGATTTCCTTATCCTTGTCCGTGCCGCGCCGCCCAGGGTAAAGAGGGGTGGTGTGGAGTCGCAGGATTTGGTGTACCTGCCTGTGAGCACTAAATGTATAGTTTAGAATGTTCTCACTTATACATAAAACAAAAAAATATTTTTTTGCGTTCAAGAAAGAAGACTAGCTCGAAACTAGCGACGACGCGGTGGAGGAAGCCCTTGACGCCAAGCAGGGGGGGCGACAGAAGGATCGCTGCCCAAGACGCGACCTGGAGGGGTTGACGGACGTGGTTCTTCTTCAGGAATCATCAAGGATGGAACAGGAGGAGGTTGCGGCGTAGGAGGGCGCGGTGGAGGAGGCGCAATCGCATCGACAGGCTCTTCAAACTCAACAGCCACTTCATCACCCTGACAGAGCACCAAATCCGCAGGTTCTACTTCGCTAATAAAGATATCCACTGGATATCCTCCCAGAGCTTCAATGGGAATCTCAATCAGTTGATGACGCTCGAGAATTCCCATCTGTGTAAAGGCACGTTCAAGTTCTGCGCGAACATCTGAATTGTAGACCGCGCTATCTACAGAGCGAACAACAATGCGTGTGGCTTCTGGAAAAGCTTCCTCTGAGAAGACCTGGACATTCATCTCTTCTCCTGTTCCAGGAGTTATCAGTTGATCAAGGAAAGGAAGAGGAATCCAGACTTTATGCTCGCGATTTCGACGATTCGCATCTTCAGCAGGAGATCCAATCGCAATAATTTTTGAAATGCCTTCACGCTCGAAGCGAAGAAAGAAGCGCCGTCCAGTCTGATTTTCATAGAGTTCATTCCAGAAATCTTTTGAAATAGTGGCAGTTGCCCAACCATCGGGCTCATACCGATCGAGGAACGCTTTTGAATAGAGTTTCACTGTGTAATCCATAACGGGCGACGACGGGAGTGACATATCCTTGACGCAAAACCCCCTCCAATTTTTCTTCCCTAAAATAGATGTGTAAACGTGATACTAATTTTCTCCTCTCTCTCGAAAATGTCAATCTAACCCCTCTCCAGCATTCCGTCCTCGAAAAACGCTATATTCAACTGGTTCATGAATTTCAATTTCGATGCCTTGTTCTTGCGATCTTATTTCATACCTCCAGAACCATTGTGACTGTAGGAAGTCTTGTTGTACCTGCTCTTCTTTCCATCCAATACACGGATGCGTCTCCTGCGTCTACTACCTATTCAACATCGTACCAAATCTATTGGGTCACGTGGGTTATTTCTCTTCTTGTCACAACCTGTAATGGTCTTCAAAATATTTTTAAACTCGAAAAGAAATATTATTTTCTTCACACCACGATGGAACATTTACGAAGCGAAGGATGGCAATATCTCCAACTCAGTGGGCGTTACAGTGGTTTTTTTACTCCCTCTGAAGTTCCTTCTCACGAAAACCAATTTGTATTTTTTTGCTCTTCCATCGAGAAGATTAAAATGAAACAAGTGGAGGAAGAATATTGGAAAGTCAACGAAAACCAACAAGGCTCAGCTCCCCAAGATCCCAACAAAACTCTTCAACAAAAAAAGACACTTGAACAATTAATTCCTCCCACTCCTCTACGACCTCTCAGTGGAGGAAAACAGACTCTTGTAACAATTCTGGAAGATTCAGAGGAGAAAAAAGAAACTGGCGGTGAAGTCTCAGAAGAGAAAAAATCCGAGAATACAGTAGTAGAAATTCCGTTAGGGAATGACAGAGCCAAACCAACAGAACAAAAAGAAGAAACACGTGGAACAGTGCCAGTGTAAAAAGGGATGTCGCAGCTCGCCCCTTCCTGGAGACTGTTTTTGTGCGTTTCACAGAAAAAATGGGTGTGATCGCACGTCTCCTTTGTCTGGATATGAACCTCCTTATGAACCGCTTCGATGGAATGATCGTCGAAATATCCGTGAAACCCACAATTGTTTTGCGTATGCGATGAATATTCACGATCCCAAACAAATTGAAGATTGTAATCGATCTGAAAATTGTAATGTACCCTTTCACCAACCAGGATATGCTTCAGGGCACAACGGATTTAGTTCTACTCGTCTCAAAACCTGTACTGATATGATTGGGCGAATTCTTGGTGACAATCCGAGCATGCGCATGACAACCTTTACTGGCAAATGCCCTCCGACAACATCAAAGATTGCGATTGTTGTAGATCCAGATCAAGACTACCATTTTTATCGTCAAGATAAAACAACGATGTGGTCTCATAAACCTGGTGGAACAAAGGTGACAAATCAAGATGCGTCCAAACGACCTATTTACGATCCAGCACTCGCGAATCGTGACTATACCGATAACAACGGACATCTTGATTATGACACATTTTGCTCATACTTATGTGTTCCTAGACAACGCGCTTTACATTTGAAAGCCAGTGGTGGAGGCTCTTACAAAGTTACCCGCGTGCGGCGACGGGGACAGTATCGAGCGACGCGAGTTTCTCGCGCTGTCGTGCGCGGGCTGCGATCCACTCGCCGCCGAACCGATTGAGCCACTTGTTTCCAGGATCTAGAATCGACAACGCTTCTATCGCATCCAAACGATAAAGAGGATTTATATCCAATAATCCAGTCAGCATGGCTTGAATGGCAGATTGTTTCTCCTTCCAAGTCTCGCTTTCCGCAAACATACGAAACGTTAACTGGCGTATTAAATATTCGTAAAACAACGTTCCCAATGCCCAACTGTCGAAGCCTGTCCAGTACAATTGGAAAAATCTTGCCCAACGACGCTCTTGACAGGTTTTGCTCTGATTCCAGAACTTTAGAAACGCACGTTTGGTTTTGGCACGGGAAATTCCAAACATCGGCTTTTCCAATTGACGAAAGATGTCTTTTGTATAAATGGTCTTTTCCGCCGCATCTTCGAGACTAAATCCATTGTTAATAATCGCATTGATAATCGTCACTTCAGGAGCTTCTTGATTAGAGATCCAGTGTTCATCCTTTGTAGGATCACCAAAGCGAAGAACTTTCCAGCGCACGCCCAAGAGTTCATTGTTCGCAGACGGTCCGTGAAATGCCATTCCAAAATCAATCAGACGGGCGACACGATGAGTATCAACCACAATATTTCCCGGATGAATATCGTAATGAGAAACTCCTGCGAGGGTCATCGTTCCAACTGCTTCAAGCATATGGATCATAAAGTTTAACAAATTAAAATGACGAGGGTGAATGTCATAATCATGTAAGGATTTTCCACCCCAAGGCATCGTCATTTGTTTCATCTCATCAAGAGCCACACGCTCTAACACTCGACAGTCAGCAAGATCATCTTCTGTTTGTTTTTCTTCACGCTGAAGTTTACAAGACTCCGGGTCGGCGAGAATAAAATAATTTCTCCATAACGGCGTCTTTCGAAGAAGATTCGCGATCTGAAGTTCATTTGTCGCATCAATGACTTCTGTAACTTTTGCGATTCTACCGGTTCGCTTGACCAGTCGCTTTCCTTTACAGCGAAGAGGTTGATCGAATATACATCCATAAGCACCCTGTGTAATTAATTCTCCTCCTTCCATGATTCTCTGCTAAGTCACTGGGAAGAAAACATAGAAAAGAGTCCCGTTCTTTAGTAAGGGACTCTGAGCAAATGTCATTCAGTTTGCTATTCGTATTTTTCTTATTGTTCTTCTTCGCAACAGGAGAACTCTTCTTTCCTCATCGAATCCGGGAAGGATTTACATCACTCGTCCCCGTATTGTCAGGAAAACCAAACTTCTTCTCTCAGTTTGTACCCAAACGAGGAGATGTTGGAATTGATGATGACGAAGCGGGGTATATTCAAGACGGTCGCTATTTTCGTGGATATGCGGATGTTCAACGAATCGGTGTAGACCAAGATTTTTGTCGAATGGTTACGGAAAAAGGCAGTGAAGATACATTTTTTGCGTGCGCTCTTGCGGGTACAGAGGCTCTCTCTTCTGTTTCGTATCGAACACCCTCCACCAAAGAAGGATTCAAGATTTCACGAGATGACTACATGAAGGATGGTGCGTATTGTCGTATTTTAAAATACAAAGATGGAAGTTTCCAGCCCCAATGTAACCTTCCTCTCGACAAAGAGTTTGATCCTGCGATGAAAGTGGATGCGTCACCGCCTCCAGAGGTTGAACAATTGCTTCGATTCTATCGTGGATGTATGTTCTGGTTTCGTTTCCGCGATGATATGATTGATTATATTAACAATGTAAAAGTGTATAAGAAGGGAGGAGTGGGTGTAGAAGAACAACCTCCCAATCCTGTGGTAGCACGAGGACTTGAATTCAATGGTGTGGACCAATTCCTTCGTCTTGCCGACAATCCGGACCTTGAACTCGGAAGTTTGGTGAAACTGCGAAATCTTCGTGCGATTATGGTATGGGTCTATTTCGAAGAATTCACCAACAATGCGCATATTGTCGATTTTGGAAATGGAGCAGGACGTGACAATATTGTTCTCGGCATCTATGGAAAAGGAGATCCAAACGTCTTTGACGCAGGAACTGTTCGACCCCCCTTGTTGTGTGGTGAAGAATCGACCGTCCCCACTGGAAAGTCTGGCGCACAACCTGTCGAAGAACTTCCTCCTCAACAAGCCATGAAAGAAAGCAGTGCGAACGTAGATGACTTTACATGTGTAGGCTTTGAAGGCAATCCTCGTCGTCTCCCTCCGTCTCGCGTGAAAGATCGCGAAATCTTCCAGACAGCTCCTGAAACGGCGACCTTCTTGTACGAAATCTGGGATCAACAGCAACGAAAGATGCGCATTATCATACCTGGAGCCATTCCCAAAAAGAAATGGATCCATATCTGTGTCACGGCGACGTCGATGGATAGTTTTAGACCCGATATTGCTGTCTATTTGGATGGGTCGCGTGCGAACCTCACGGGAAATGGTTGGTTACCTCAAGCAGCATACACCAGCAACAATTATTTGGGACGAAGCAATTGGGAAAATGAAACCAGCCAATACGAAAACAAAGATGAGTTGTTCAAAGGTGCGATCTTCGATGTGCGCGGCTACAAGACGAACCTCTCAGAGGATGTCATTAAAGAAAGTGTCGCGTGGGGAAAAGAAAAACTGGGACTTCTGAAGCCTGGTACATCTTAAACGATGGAATTCTGATGGCGCGTATATCCAATGTAGCGTCCTCGACTCATGACAGCACCACAAATCATAATCATGGCGAGGAGGATTGTTAGTGTGTATCCAGCAATCAGAACAGGAGTTGTGAGAGGAGCCTCGAGAGATTGATTTGGGGACGGTTCATAAAACTGCTCATCGCAAATTACATACAAAATCCCACTTTGATTCATGTATCCTAGTCCTGTCAGTGGAGGACAAGGATAGAGCATTGACGAAGGTTTAAAAAAAGTTGTATTCATTTTATATTTTTTTATGGTGTTGAGTTTAGGTTCTAGAGGCTATTTACCGAGCCGTCCAGAAGGGGCGTTCACCCATCAGAGTGCGCTCCACAGTGCCTTCACGGAGACTCTTGTAGAGGATTCCATTGATCACACGCTTGTCAACGTCCATTAGAACGGCGAGATCCTTCGAGGTGTAGATGCCATCACGAAGATAGCTAAAGACACGATCACTCAATGACTCTTCGCGACGGGCTTCCGCCATCTTGGCGAGCCGAGGGGAATGACGGACTTTGGTCATGGACGTTCCGTTGCGACGAGAGCGACGACCTGTAAATCCAGCTGTCATCTCATCTGCCATATTGTCAGCGGCTTCGAAGAGCTTCGCGTCCGTGGGAGCTGGAGCAGGAATGTTTGAATCGAAGACAGTCATCGTCATAAAGATGGCAAGGAAAGCAGCATTCAACCAGAGGAAGCCTTTAAGGAAAGGCATCATGCCAGGATTCTCTTGCTCAAAGCTTTGGAAGCGATCAACCATGCTATACGCAGTGGTGTTCGCGTAGTTCATCGCAGTTGCGGTGTAGTTTGAGAGGGTGTCCATGTCGAAGGAGAAGGAGTCTGACATGTTTTCAACGTAAGGAGTGAAGGTGGTGAAAGAAGGAAAGAACATTTGAGAGGTATTCATGGTAGGGGCGGAATGCTCACCGTCTTGCGAGCACCGAGTTCAATTTTCCGAGGGGGCGGGACGCCAAGTTTCATTTTTTTAACAGAAACTTCTTGCGTAAAAAGTAGAATGAACAAAACAAGACGCACTCGTCGCGGAGGTGGATGGTTCAGTTCAAAAAAGCCTGTAGCACCTGCTCTACCTAGACAAGTCGCTACTACACCTACTCCTATGCCCGCCTCTACGGCTCCTGTTGTACCCAAAGCCACTCCCAAAGGTGTTTTTTCTATGTTTAAAAAGACTCCCGCTCCCGTAGCTACAATTAAATCTATAGCAGCATCTGTACCTCCTTCTCAGGAAGTGCCCACCTCAGAACGTATAGAAGAAATTCAAAAGCAAATTGGAAGTATGATCTTTAAGTCACAATATGGTAATAACCCATATCGCACGATAAATTATACAAAGCCAGCAGCACACCGTCTACAAATCTATAAAAATGAACTCGCTGAAAAAATTTCTTACTTTGATTCGATCAAACAAGTTGTTCTAAGTGTTGCTGCTGAAATCAACGCTGCTCGTAAATATCTTAAATCATTTACGTATTGGCAAAGAGAAGTCAATCCTGAAACTGTTCGAATTTATCAAAAATACACCAGAGTATTAAAAGAAGTTGACAGAAATTTAGATTTTGTTGATGGAATTATGATTGATGTTCAAAATCGAATAAGAGTTGCGGAAAGAAATGCGAAGCGCAACGGTAGTTTGAAAACTGCCTCCGCCCCAGTTTCTACATCATCCCCTGCTCCAATTCCTGCTCCGACCCCTGCTCCTCAATCTACAGAACCTTCTATTCAAGAATTGAGAGATATTGTTAGAAAATACAGTCATCTTTTTGATGTATTAGATTCAACTATCAATACGAATGTTACTTCATCAAAAACCACACCTCTAGAAAAACTTATTGCGATTATTAATCGACTTGAATCTGCCACCCAACAAAAGAAAAATTTTATTGCGTATTACAATGAAGTTTTTCCTACAGTCAAGCAAGCCGCTCTTTATGAAGAAAAGTCCTCAGGATTTTTTTCACGATTTAAAATGAATCCTCAACAACGTGGACGGCTTGAAGAAATGAAACGCTTGGTTAATGAGTTTGATGCTATTGGTAAAAATGCTGATGAAAAATTTGATCAACTGGTTAAAATGGATGTTCAATCTATTGACACGCTTACAAAGCTTGTTGAACAAGATCCTGAAGCTCAGGGTGAAGCTCAGGGTGAAGTTCAGGGTGAAGTTCAGGGTGAAGCTCAGGGTGAAGTTCAGGGTGAAGCTCAGGGGGGTCGCCGTCGTGGAAAGACTGCGAAACGTCGTCGTCGTGCCTAAAGTATTTTAAGAAGAATTAAATTTCATAGCCTACCAAGCGACGTCCAATCGATTGAAGAGTCGGTGCTCATATTGAATCTACCACAGGAAGATCTCCGCCATAGGTTCGTGGAACTTTGGCGAAGAGCTTAATTTTGTTCGGACAATGAATCATTGTTCGCAAGATATGAATTTATTTTTATAAAATTGAACCAAGAACATGTCCATGGAGATTTCCCCCCGAGCTTCTAGAATGTTCGATTTCGCAGCGTTGTTCACTGATTCTAAATTGGAGTCCTATGGTGTGAATCTCGACACCTGGACGCGTGCCGACCAGTCGCTTCTTCGTGAGACGATGATTCTTGTTGGTAAGGAGTCTCCTGAGATGACACAGGAGGAGGCGGAAACCAAGTGTAAAGAACATGTTGAAGACATTCTCTTCGAGAAGTTTGTCAAGCGCTACAAATTTGTGCTTCGACAGCTGGAACTCGATCACGATAGCGCCTATGAAACCTTTGAAAAGCTAGGCAGCGAAGACGCCTTCGATGCGTATCTTGAGCGAGAGATAGAGTACGCGGCTTTCGCAACGAGATTCTATTCTGATCTGCGTGAGATGTGGAATGCGGATACTGTTCTTGTTCGAGAGGAATTTGAGAAAATGAAAACAAACAAGTGGTCATTTTCCCAGTACAGTGCGTATCTCAAAGAGAGGAGGCGGGAGATGAGGAAACGTTAGGTTGCTCTACAGCTTGATGGATCATGATGTGAGACACTTACGTTATTAATCGATAGAATACATCCGCAACTACAATAGGTGTACAGAAATACATACATGTATTTCCCATAGGAGGTTGTTAAAAACTCCTTTGCGTCTGTTTCATTCTGTGTACGTAAACCAAGCCATGGTCTGTTGATATTATCAAGCCACACTTCGTACCACATATAAAAATCTTTCTTTTTTTATTTAAATTGT
>JACCDP011347912.1_pt1 | contig 28666 bp, 32 predicted proteins | sample 7445841 | NCBI WGS metagenome assembly JACCDP01 (sample SAMN15323441, study PRJNA562643) | freshwater metagenome | isolation source: river surface water | place: USA:Blue River Watershed | collected 2017-08-17 | reverse complement strand
GCTGCAATTAAATGTCTAAGTGATGCTGAAACAGATGCAAGGTTTGCCGCAGACCCGAAACCCGATGATGAAGCTGAATTCGCACTTTTTATCCGTGACGCTCGAGATTATTTTGCAAAGTGCACTGAAAATACTAAATATCTAACGGGGTACAGCACTTTAAATAGTGCACGCGATTTAGAAATATTACGCGCCGTTCTTGGTGATGAAAAGTTAAATTTCTTAGGCAAGTCTTACGGAACATATTTAGGTACTTTATATGCTGAACTATTTCCAGAAAAAGTCGGTCGTTTTGTTTTAGATGGCGCAGTAGATCCGAATAGCGATAACCGTGAAGCAATGATTGGCCAAGCAGTTGGGTTTGAATCCGCGCTAAATGCATTTATTAGTAATTGTTTGAAACGAAATAATTGTGCTTTAACGGGTGATTTAATAAATGCCCGTAATCAAGTTCTGGATTTACTGGCAAAAACAGCCATCACACCACTTGAGAGTAAATCGGGTCGAAAAGTTACCGAAGGTTTGGTTCTACTCGGAATTGCTTCAGCTTTATATGACAGTGATTCTGGCTGGCCGGTTTTGCGCGATGCATTTTTGGAATCGACTCTAGGAAGCGGTGAAAGTTTCTTGAAGTTGGCAGATCAATACGCTGGCCGTCAAGAAAATGGAAGCTACTTAAGTAATGAAAACGATGCGCTCCAAGTTATTGATTGCTTAGATCAAAAAACCTTAGAAACAGTTTCTTCATTTAAAAAAGGTAAGAAGGAGTTCTTAGAAAAAGCTCCAATATTTGGACCTTACTTGGCCTATGCCGGTTTAGCTTGTCGTTATTTGCCAAACTTAAATAGCGTTGAAAAAGCAGAAGTGAAGAAGTTAGAAACTAGTTCGATTTTGATTATTGGCACGACCAGAGATCCAGCAACGCCATACAAATGGGCGAAGTCGCTAACAAAAATCTTCACCGGTTCTATTTTGCTCACCCTTGATGGCGATGGTCATACCGGTCATGGCCGAGGCTCAACTTGTATTGATTCCGTCGTAGATCGCTACTTGCTGACCGGTTCCACACCTAAATCTGAACTTTTCTGCGCCGAATAATCAGACCTAGCGCTCACCTACTATCCAGATAATTCTCAGGAAGACCGAGTTAAGTGCCCTTATGAATCGAATCTCAGATCGAAAGTTCAGCGCAGCTGGCACTGACTGGGCGGCGCTGCTGACTGGGCTCGGGCTAGGCCTAACTGTCGCAATTGAGCTAACGGCGCTCCGAGCTTCTGATTTGAGCTCTTTCTATTTAATAGTTCAAACCATTTCACGTTTTGCTGCACTAATCGGAACCTACTTTGCACTTCTGGGAATTTTGTTGGTATCTCGAATTCCTTGGGTTGAACGCGGAGTAGGTCACGATCGTTTAATTACCTGGCATCGCAAACTCGGGCCATGGTCACTTTATTTAATTGGCTTCCATGTTCTATTAATAACTGTTGGCTACGCTGGTCAATTCCAGGAGAAAATTGCTGGCGAGTTCGTCAGTATTTTGACCACCTTTAGTTGGATGTGGGCAGCACTTGCTGGTTTCATTTTTATGATTACCGCAGGCGTTACTTCTTATAAGAAAGCGCGGGCTAAGTTAAGCTACGAAACTTGGTGGACTATTCACGTTTCTACTTATTTAGCAATTGCACTTTCGTTTATGCATCAGATTTTAAATGGTCCGATGTTTATTTCACATCCATTAAATAAAGCTTTCTGGATTTTCCTTTACAGCGCCATGGTTTTCTGCATAGTTTATTGGCGCATTGCTCTTCCAACTTATCGTTCTTTCCGACATGGTCTTAAAGTTGAAAAGATTATTATCGAAGGCCCAAATATGGTTTCGGTAATTATGCGCGGGCGCGATCTTGATATATTAGGTGCGCAAGGAGGTCAATTCTTTGGCTGGAGATTTATTGCAAAAGGACATGCCCTTGCTTCGCATCCTTATTCACTTTCAGCGGCACCAACTGCACACTACTTACGCATTACGGTAAAAGATTTAGGCGACCATTCACGTTCGCTAGCTGATCTAAAGCCCGGCACCCGAGTCTTTATGGAAGGACCATATGGTGCTTTCACAGCCGGACGGGCATCGCGCAAACATGTAGTTCTCGTTGGTGGTGGCGTAGGCATAACTCCAATTAGAGCCCTGATGGAAGAGTTCCGTGCTGGTGTTCAGCTTGATGTAATTTTCCGAGCTTCAAACGCTGAAGATCTAGTTTTACGCGAAGAAATGGATTATTTGGCGGCAAAATCGGAAGGCAGTATTCGCATTCATTATTTAGTGGGGTCGCGAAAAATCCATCCGATGGATGCTAAATCTCTCGAGGCTCTAGTACCAAGGTTTGCTGACTCAGATATCTATATCTGTGGCCCTGCTCCACTAGTTGAGGCAGTTCGCAAGGCCGCTAAAGAATTAGGTGTTCCAAAAAATCGATTCCACGACGAAGCATTTGCTTTTCATTCCGAATAAAAGAGCTGAGGTATAACATGAAACGTTTTCTACTAATCGCCGCCGGCACAGTCGGCGGATTAGGCGCGGTGCTATCAATTACGCCACCTCAACTCAGCGCATCTACTGTTGGACAAGGTCTGGATTTAGGTACTTCGCCAAACTCGAATACTTCAACCCAAACTCCTGTAGCTAGTCAGTCAACTTCGGCCACTGTTGCACCAGCTGCAACTACTAAGCCGAGTGCAAAACCGACGAAGAGTACAACACCAACTAACACTCCTAGCAATACAACTTCAGCACCAGCTACCGCTTCGGCGACTCCTACTCAGAGCGCTGCGCCAACAGTTGCATCAACTCCAACCGTTGCACCAACACCAACTAAAACTGTGACTCCTGCACCGACTCCAACAAAAACAGCAACTCCTACGCCAACGGTTAAATCTGTTAGCGGAACTTTCACTGGCCCGGTCGTAAACGTGAATTATGGAAACGTACAAGTTGAGATAACAGTTTCAAATGGCAAAATCACTGATGCACGAGCACTTCAGGCACCTTCAGGCCGAAATGATCGTTATACAAATTACGCACTTCCGCTATTGAAACAACAAACTTTGGCAGCACAGTCAACAAATATCCAAGGTGCTTCAGGTGCGAGTTATACAACTTACGGTTGGCGCAAATCACTGCAAGGCGCAATGGCTAAAGCTGGTCTTTAAAATCTAATGCGCACCCAACATGAAATTGAAGTTTGGGGGACCGTTGTATTTATCGACGTCACAAGTGAAGTCGAGATTAAGCCCGCAATTAGTAAAGTAGAACAGTATGTTCATGAGGTAGATCAGCTTTTTTCTACCTATAAAGAGAACTCAGTTATTTCGCAATTACGTAGAGGTGAGATCGAAATAGCACAATGCCCGCCAGAAGTTATCGAAGTATGGAACCTGTGCGCTTTCGTAAAAGAGTTAACCGAAGGGGCATTTGATCCGTGGGCGATAAGTGGTGGCTTTGATCCATCTGGACTCGTAAAAGGCTGGGCAGCAGACCAATGTGCTGAAATTTTGTTGGCAGCTGGTGCAAACCACGTACAAGTTAATGCCGCAGGTGATTTAGCACTGCGTGGCGGTTTCACGCCGACACAGCCATGGTCAATTGGAGTAGTGAATCCAGATAACCGCTTAGAAATTTTGCAAACTTTTGAAATTACTGATGGCGCTATTGCAACTAGCGGCACTTATGAGCGTGGCGCTCATATAAGTGATCCGCATTCCGGAATGATCGCAATTGGTGCGAAATCAGCAACAGTTATTGGACCAAATGGCGCAATTGTTGATGCCTTAGCAACTGCACTCATGGTCTCAGGACGAGATGGCGCAATTTGGTTTACAACTCCAGAATTATCCGAATATTCAGCATGGGTAATTGATCGCCATGAGAACGTCGCTTGGAGCATTGGGCCGGCCACCGCATAATTAGGTCATGGTCGAAACCACAGGTGGATTTACTAGCGTAGGTCTGCAATTAGAGGCAGAAACTTTATTGCTGCCATCTCTGTCTCAAAACGAAGCAATTGAAATTGGTGAAATCGCTCATCAATTAGGGCGTGATCGTGGATTAGCAATCACTATCGAAGTGCAATTAGGGAAATGGCCGGTTTTCCATATTGCATTACCTGGAACAAAACCAGAAAATGACAATTGGATTGCTCGTAAAGCTCGAGTTGTTCATGCAACTGGTAACTCGACAATGCGCGAACGTGTTTTCGCCGAAGAAAATGGTTTTGATTGGTATTCAAAGCATGAATTATCCGAAGAGTTACATGCAATTCATGGTGGCGGATTGCCTCTTAATGTGAACGGATTAGGATTAGCAGGAGTATTACTAATTAGTGGTTTGCCTCAAGTTCAAGATCATTTGCTTGGAGTTGAAGTAATTGCTGAGTTCTTAGCGCGAAAAGGTGAGCAACAGTGAGCATTTGGGTGTGTGGTGAAGTCTTAATTGACCTGTTGCCAGGTGAGTCTGAGCGTGTAGCAATCGTCGGAGGTGGGCCGGCCAATACGGCTAAAGCTCTTTCTCGTCTGGGCCATAAAGTTCAATTTATTGATGGAATTTCAACCGATGCTTATGGCCAGTCAGTGCGTGCAGAATTAGTGCGCGATGGCGTTGGGCTCGATTTAGCACTTACTAGCGATTTACCAACCTGTACGGCAACAGTTTCATTAAGTAGTGACGGATCTGCAAGTTACGAATTCCTAATTGATGGAACTGCCACATTTGCTTTTGATAAATCTTGGTTGCCAGATCCAGAAAAATATAAGCCAAAAGTTTTACAGATCGGCACTTTAGTCACGATTATCGAACCCGGCGCATCAATACTTTACGACTGGGCAGTTAAAGTAAGTGAATTTGCCCCAATTGTTTTTGATCCGAATATCAGACCGAGCGTGATGCCTGATCTAATTAAGTATCGCGACGAAGTTGAAAAATGGATAAAGATAAGCAGCGTTGTTAAATTCAGTGAAGATGATATTGAGGCGCTATATCCAAATGAAGATCACATCGAGATTGCCAAAATTTGTATCGAAAAAGGTGCACAGTTAGTTGTCATAACCCGAGGCGCAAACGGCTTAGTTGGGGTTACCGCCGATGGCGTGGTCGAAGTTCCCGGAATTAAAATCTCAGTTGTAGACACTGTAGGTGCAGGCGACACCGTGGGTGCAATCATTGTTGAAGCGGTAACAGAGATCGGTATTTTGAATTTAACCGGTTCGAAATTACGTGAAGTTTTACATCGCGCTGCAGTTGCAGCAGCGATTACTTGTTCTCGTGCTGGAGCTCAACCACCTCGCGCATTCGAACTAACCGAGGCACTTGAGCGGAACTAAGAATGCAATTCATTGATGATGCTGAATTCCAAATCAATATCGATTTAGATCAAGGCGCCCGCATAGCTTCGCTAATTTGGCGAGATATGCAGTTCACGCTGCCCTTTCGTGGCACCCCCGTAAATTACGGTTGGTATGGCATGGGGCCATGGGCTGGGCGCATTCGCGATGGGTTGATTACTGGCGCTAACGGTCAAGAACATCAATTGCCACAAATTTTCGATCCGCCAAATGCCCTGCATGGTTATGGCTTCACTTCATCTTGGCAAGAAATTGGCCCTGGCCGCTCGTTATTACATTTACCGGCACCTTATGGCGGTGCAACTTTAGAACAAACAATTGAAGTTCTAGATGATGCAATTCGTTGGTCACTTGAATATGAACCAGGTGATTGCGATCTTCCAGCTTGGCTAGGTTTACATCCGTGGTTTGCCCGCGATCTAGATCGTGGTGGCAGTGCAGTCATTGATTTTTCGGCAAATCAAATGTTGCAAAGAGGTTCAGATGGGTTGCCCACTGGCGAATTAATTAAACCAACACCTGAACCATGGGACGATGCTTTCACTGGTGTGATTGGTACTCCGGCAATTATTTGGGAAGATGTAGCGCGTATAGATATTGAATGTGATGCACCTTGGTGGGTGGTTTATAGCGAAGATGCTGAAGGTGTTTGTATCGAACCACAGACAGCGCCACCCGATGCAGCTAATTTAGGAATTACTGGCGAACATTACATTGAAGCTCTATTTGTTTTCACCGAAGAATAAAAGGAATAGGAAACTAAATGATCAACCGTGAACGCTTGGCTAAATTAACAGCGATCGAAGAAGAACGCTTTTTAAAGTTACACCCAAAAAGCGGGGAACTCTTTGAAAATGCAAAGCGCTCAATGCCAAGCGGAGTTCCAATGTCCTGGATGGCTAAGTGGCCTGGCGCCTACCCGGTCTTTATTGATCAAGCTAAAGGTGCCCGATTTACCGACGTCGATGGCAATTCCTACATTGATTTTTGTTTAGGTGATACCGGATCAATGACTGGTCACTCACCAGATGCAACTGTTGCAGCAATTCGCGAGCAAGCAGGCAAAGGTATTACCGCAATGTTGCCAACGGCTGATGCCGCAATCGTTTCGGCAGAACTAGCCAACCGCTTTGGCTTGCCGCTCTGGCAATTTACGGTTTCAGCCACAGACGCTAATCGCCATGTAATTCGCTATTCCCGCTTGCTTACTGGCCGTTCAAAGATTGTGGTTATAGATCGCTGCTATCACGGTTCGGTAGATGAAACTTTCGCAACTTTAGATGATTCAGGAAACACCGTAGCTCGCGAAGGAAATATTGGAGCCCCTGTTGCATTAGATCAAACGACTCGAGTAGTTGAGTTCAATGACATTGCCGGAATGGAAAAAGCACTCGCACATGGTGATGTTGCCGCAATTCTGATGGAACCAGCAATGACAAATGTTGGAATTGTTTTGCCACAAGCTGGTTATCTCGAAGCGGTGCAAACGCTAGCCAAGAAGTACGGCACGATTTTGATAATCGACGAGACTCACACAATTTCAGTTGGCCCTGGCGGAATGACTGCAGATCGTGGATTAAAACCTGATTTCCTAACTATCGGTAAAGCCATTGGTGGCGGAATTCCGACTGGTACTTTCGGTATGACTCAAGTGATTGCTGATTCCATTAAAAAAATGGTTGAGCTAGAAATTATTGATACTGGTGGAATTGGTGGAACGTTGGCGGGTAATGCACTTTCATTAGCTGCAATGCGCGCAACTCTCACCAACGTTCTTACTAAAGAGAATTTTGATCGCATGATTGATCTCGGTACTAGGTGGTCTGATGGTGTAGATGCTGCGATTGCCGAATTTGATTTGCCTTGGAGCTGTAATCGCTTAGGTGCCCGCGGCGAATATATTTTTGGAAAAGTAGCTCCGGTAACTGGCGCCGATGCAAACAATTCGGGAGATTTCGAATTAGAGCAATACCTACATTTAAGAATGTTAAATGATGGCTTCTTAATAACACCATTTCACAACATGGCGCTGATGTGCCCCGATACAACTAGTGCCGATGTCGATGCGCACACTGCAGCATTTCGAAAGATGTGTGCAGAGTTAGTTGAAGCCTAATTTCTTATAAAGAATAAGAGCTGCGTGGTTATCAGCATCAACGTAAAGCATTGATTCTTTAATTTCTTTGCTTTGGAAATAGTGCAGAGCCGTGAGCATCAGAGCTTTGCCTAGCCCTGAGCTATGGGCGCTTGGATTTACGCCAATTACATAAATTTCCCCAATTGCGCCTTCATTTACGCGGTCATGATGGATTTTGGTCCAGCAAAAACCAATGATTTCGCCTTTATCGCGGGCTAGAAAGAAACCGTCGGCATCAAACCAGCCCTCTTTCATGCGATTGGTTAAATCTTCCATGACCCAATCACCCTGATCAGGATGTGCAATAAAAATCTTATTATTCAGCGCTAGCCATTCATCAGCGTCGGTTGCTTTGAAAGTAGTTATCTCAAGAGACGTTACTGGTTCAGGAAATTGGGCAACTAAAGAGCGGTGCAATTTAAGAATAGTTCGCACAATTAAATCCGTTCAGTGACTTGAGCATCTTTCATCGCACTTGATACGTTAAAGCGATATCCCACATTTCGCACTGTGCCGATAATTGCTTCGTGCTCTGGGCCTAGTTTCGAACGTAATCGTCGGATATGCACATCTACTGTGCGGGTACCGCCGAAATAATCGTAACCCCAGATTTCTTGTAAGAGCTGGGCTCGAGTAAATACTCGACCGGGGTGTTGAGCTAGATATTTCAAAAGTTCAAATTCTTTAAAAGTTAAATCTAGTGCGCGACCTTTAATGCGAGCGGTATAACTATTTTCATCGATGGAAACTTCACCGGTTCTAATTTCGCCAGAAGCGGGATCGTTCTCGGCAAGGTGTGCTGCAAATTCACCAATTGCAATTCGGATGCGAGCATCAACTTCAGCAGGACCGGCGGTATCAAGAATTACATCATCGATACCCCACTCAGCACTAAGTGCGGATAATCCACCTTCAGTTGTAATGACAACAACCGGAGCTCCTGAACCTGTGGCATGAAGTAGTTTGGCTAAATTTTTTGCAGCAGGAATTTCGCGACGCGCATCTAATAACAATATGTCTGCTTCAGGCACATCAATTAGGACACTTGCTTCTGCCGGAACAATTTTTACCTGATGTTGCAACAAAGCTAGAGATGGGAGAACTTCAGCGCTCGCGCCCAGAGTGTTTGTAAGTAGCAAGACTCTTGCCATTTGCATTCACCTGCTTCCAGTTGCGCTCTAGGTGTTAAGTGGCACAGACTACTCTCGTGAAATCTTTCCTACCAATTTTAATTGTGCTGGGTGCCGCGACTGCTTATGGCCTCTGGTATCAAAAATCACGGGGCAAGATTCAATCAAAAGAGATCCCTAGCAAGGCTTTAACTTCGGCAATAATCGGCGGGGAACTTGGCTCGCGGGCTACCTTGGTGCAGTTTTCATCAGCTTTCTGTACCCCTTGTCGCGCAACGCGCACTCTGCTCGAGAGCGTTGTTAATGATCTTGGCGATGTTCGACATGTAGAAATTGATGCAGAAACTAATTTGGAACTCGTACGTAAATTAGATATTCGCTCGACCCCGACCACGTTGATTTTAAATAGCTCAGGTGTTGAAGTGGGACGAGCAGTTGGTGCGCCTAAGCGAGACCAAGTGTTAGCCGCAATCGCTGCGATTAAGTAACACTTGCAAGTAACTCGCAATTAGGCTTTTTTCAACAGCCTCTTTACTCTTATGACATGTCGTTCACCTCTCTAGACTTCCCATTCAGTACGGGCTTCTTCACTAAGCGTCGCGTACTTGATTACGGGCGCCTAGCTGTGTCGTTGTGTAGTAACTAAAACTTAGAAAATTCTGTTTTAGTAACCAACGACCAAGAAAAGTAGGAAAGAAATGACAACTTTAGAAAAGAATGAAACCTCAGTAGTAATTGATGCACGAGGTCCACGTTTTTCAGCAGCGATTACGGCTTTAGTTTTAGCCACTGCGCTAGTGACTCAATCACTACCTCTGATCACTTTTCAGTTAGTGGTATTTCTGATTGGTGCCACAAAAGGCCCACAATTTACGCCGTACGCTTTTCTTTTTAAGAATTTAATCAAACCACGCCTAAAGAGTGAGTTTGTTCCAGAAGATGTGCGACCGCCTAAATTTGCTCAAGCAGTTGGTTTCTTGTTTGCGGTAACTGCAGTTGTTGGGCTTTTAGCAGGCGCCAACCTTGTTTTCACCATTGCAACAGGATTTGCACTTGCGGCGGCATTCTTGAATGCAGCCTTTAATTACTGTCTAGGCTGCGAAGTTTATTTATTGCTTCTACGCGCTCGTCGCTAATTTTGCTCTGAAATTTTAATTCTTAAATCATCAAATTAATAGAAAAGGAAATAAATTTATGTCACGTGAAACCTCACTCGTAAGTGCTGATTGGGTAGCTCAAAACCTTAATAATCCAGCCGTGGTTCTAGTTGAAGTGGATGAAGACACTTCACTCTACGAACAAGGGCATATTGAAGGGGCCATTACTTTTCACTGGCGCGATGATTTACAAGATGGTTTGATTCGCGACCTAATTTCAAAGGAAAAATTTGAAGCCCTACTTTCGAAGAGTGGGATTGCAAATGACACCACTGTTGTGTTGTATGGCGGCAATAACAATTGGTTTGCAACTTATGCGTTCTGGTACTTCAAGATTTATGGTCATAGCGATGTACGCCTGCTAGATGGTGGCCGTAAGCGTTGGGAACTAGATGCACGCCCATTCGTAACTACCGTCCCTACTCGCACCGCGACTAGCTATGTTGCTAAAGAGCGTGACAACACAATTCGTGCCTACCGCGACGAAGTTATTTCAGCTATTGGCAAGTTAAATATCGTAGATGTTCGTTCACCTGCTGAATTCAGTGGCGAGCTAGCAGCACCGGCACATTTGCCACAAGAGAGTGGTCAAATTAAAGGTCATATTCCAACTGCCAAAAATATTCCTTGGTCAAAAGCTGCTAACGAAGATGGCACCTTTAAATCAGATGCTGAATTAAAAGAACTTTATGTAGGCGCTGGCGTTGACTTGGCGAAAGACACCATTGCGTATTGCCGCATTGGAGAACGTTCTGCATTTTCGTGGTTCGTACTTCACGAATTGCTAGGTCTTTCAAATGTAAAGAACTACGACGGATCATGGACTGAATATGGTTCATTAGTTGGCGTTCCGGTTGCGATAGGCGCTTAATGAAAACTTGCGGCGCAACTCCAGGTGGCCCAGATATTTCGGGCATTGATTTATCAACGCAAACTTTAATTCAAGGTGTCATTCTCAGGGACGGGGAAGGCGATGGAGTTCCAAATGGTGCTCCCGTTGGTAACGCATATGTTCGATTATTGGATTCAACTGGCGAGTTCACCGCAGAAGTTCCAACTAACGCAGACGGGCAATTTCGTTTCTTTGCCGCTCCTGGCGCCTGGACCCTAATAATCCTGGCTTCAGGAGTGCGCGAAGAACGTAAAGTTATTGCTGCTAAAGGCACTCCAGTCGATCTAGTTGTACAAATTTAAGTAGAATTCCGTCATGGCTGATCAACATGAATTACGCGACAAAGGTTTGCGCCTAACTCCACAACGTGAATTGGTTTTGTCGGCAGTCCGCGAACTAGGACATGCCACACCTGAGGAAGTTGCCGAGAAAGTTCGCCAAACGCACCCTGGCATCAATCTTTCAACCGTGTATCGCAACTTAGAAACCCTAGAAAATGTGGGCTTAGTTCAACATACCCACTTAGGACATGGTGGTGCTACCTATCACGCGGCTGAGGAATTAACTCACTTACATTTAGTTTGTGGAGTTTGTGGTTCTGTCGGCGATGCTCCAATTGAAGTTGCGGCCAACTTTGTAAACGCGTTAGCTGATGATTATGGTTTCAAGACCGATGTAACTCACTTCGCGGTTTATGGAACTTGTTCAGTTTGTTTCGCTGCTGAAAATAAGTAATGAGCGCCGTACTCGTTGAGGACGGCCCCGATAAAGGTGCTGTTTGGCATTTCGGCGATCCAGTAAAAGAACAGCGCGCTCTTGAAGCGGGTAGTGCGTGGGCCGATTTATCTCACTACGAAGTCATCGCACTATCTGGACCAGAACGTTTAACTTGGCTGCACCTGCTAACTACGCAAGATCATGAAAATTTATTAGCCGGGCAATGGCAGCACGCTTTAATTTTGGATCCCAAAGGTCACATCGAGCATCAATTCTTTTTAGTCGATGACGGCGACACCACATGGCTGGTTGTTAATCCTGGCCGAAGTGCAGAACTAATTTCGCATTTAGAAAAAATGAAATTTCGCGCTCAAGTTGAAATTCATGACGCAACTGCTGAGTTTGCGGTGTTGCGAGCCCCTGGCAAGATGGATGAAATAGGTGGCCCGTATGCACTTGTGCCACGTGCAGAATTAGCAAACATGGTCGACACTTTTAATTCAGTTGCAACTCAAGTAGGCACGTGGGCGCTAGACGCGATGCGTGTTGCGGCTGGATTACCAAGAATTGGTTTTGAAACCGATCACAAATCAATTCCAAATGAGCTAGGACTTTTAAATAGCGCGGTACACCTAAATAAAGGTTGTTATCGAGGCCAAGAAACTGTTGCCAAAATAAATAATCTGGGAAATCCACCTCGTCGTTTAGTGATGTTGCACCTTGATGGCACTGAGGTTAATTTTCCCAAAGTTGGAACGCCAGTGGAAAATGAGGGCGTTGTTGTTGGCTACCTAGGCACAGTTGCTAGACATCATGAACTTGGTCCAATCGCACTTGCGGTGGTTAAACGAAATACCCCATTAGATGCAACTCTTTCAGTAGCGGGAATTCCGGCTGCACAAGAAGTGATTGGCGCAGGTAATTAGTAAGTGCAATTACTCAGTCAATTATTAATCACTTTAGTTGCAGGGCTCGCGATCATGTGGGCCGTTAGAAAGTTGTAACTAACCGATAGACTTATCGGTATGGAGCTCTTAACCTCGATTCTCCTTGGCCTGATCTCAGTAGTCATCGGTGCCGGATTATTGTTCTTTGCATTTACCAGCCGCAGAGATCCTGAAAGCGCTCGCTACCGAGACAGCAGAAAGCGAACTGGCAGATAATGGTATTTACGATTCCTGAAGGTCTTCATCCTGATTTAAATCCACTTGCTTGGCTAGTTGGAACTTGGCGCGGCAAAGGTCATGGTGAATATCCCACGATTAAACCTTTTCAATTTATTTCAGAAACCGTTTTTAATCATGATGGCCGCCCATTTTTAAATTACTTTTCCCGCTCTTGGATTGTCGATGATGATGGCGAAATTATTCGTCCAGGCGCAAGCGAGGCAGGATTCTGGCGGGTAAAGCCAAATAATGTGCTCGAAGTTGTAATTTCACATAACACTGGAATAACTGAAGGATGGCTTGGTCATTTTGATGGACCAAAGATTCAATTAGCCATGGATCAAGGTTATTCCGCGCCTTCTGCAAAAATAATTACTGCGGGCGTACGACTTTATGGATTAGTTGAAGGAGAACTTTTCTACGCGTATGACATGGCGGCTGAAGGACAAAACTTGCAGGCACATATTTGGTCAACTAGTCCGCGCTCAACCGATTAATTATGAGCATTGTTCTTGCGCAATTAGTGCGTAGCGGTTTAGTCGAATCAACGCACAGCGGATATTTAATTTTAATCGGCGCTGATGGTTCAGATTTATTAACCCTTGGCGATGTCGAAGCCGAAATGTATCCACGGTCGGCAATTAAATCGTTACAAGCAGCTGCAATGGTGCGAAACGGATTAAAGCTAAATGACGAGCAGCTTGCTTTAGTTTGTGCCAGTCACGGTGGTACTGAACGCCATCAAGAAGTTGCTCTTGAAATATTAAATAGTGTTGGGCTAAAAGAAACCGATTTACAAAATACGCCAGATCGACCAATCGATCGCAAAGCTCGAATTTCTTGGGGGACTAAACCCGCGACTTCGTTAGCGGCAAATTGCAGCGGAAAACATGCAGGAATGTTGGCAACCTGCGTAATCAATGGCTGGGATCTTAAAACTTATCGTGATGCTAACCATCCGCTACAAATAGCAATTGCCAAAGAGATTGCAGAATTAACTGGAAAACCAATAAATCGGGTAAGCATCGATGGTTGTGGCGCACCATTGTTTTCAATGAGCACTCGTTCTATTGCAGTAGCTGCCCGCAAAATGCGGAAAGACACTGATCCAGTATTTTCAAAAGTAATTAGTGCATGTTTGAAACATCCCGAAATGATTCTCGCTGAAGGTGGCTTTGATACTCGCATGATGCGCGCAGTGCCTGGTTTGTTAGTAAAAGGCGGTGCCGAGAGTGTCATGTTGGCATCTTTGGCCGATGGCAGCGCAATTGCTTGGAAGATTTCTGATGGCGCAAATCGTGCAAATGGCCCAATGATGAAAGCTGCCTTGGCTAAATTGGGCATCACGATTGAAGGTGAAGTTGTAGATGTGCTTGGTGGTGGAACCGTAGTCGGGGAACTTCGCGCTTCGTTTTAATCAGCGTTACCCTAGTTCCATGAGTGCCCGCATTGCTACCTTGATGGTGCATACCTCGCCCCTGGATCAACCAGGTATTGGCGATGCCGGTGGCATGAATATTTATGTGGTTGAAAGTGCTGAACGTATGGCAGCGATGGGTGTGAAAGTTGATATTTTCACTCGCCGCACCAATTCGGAAGTAGCAGACATTGTCGAAGTTTCACCCGGCGTTCGCGTAATTCAATTAAATGTTGGCCCACATGAAGGTGTCACCAAAGAAGTATTGCCGAAATTAATTCCAGAGATTGCTGAAGAATTTAAGCAAAAACTTATCGGCGAAACTAAATACGATCTGATTCATTCACATTATTGGATCTCAGGCAAAGTGGCAATTATTGCCGGTAAAGCCCTTAACATTCCATTTGTTCACACTATGCATACGATGGCTCGCGTTAAAAATTTAAACTTGGCCGAAGGTGAAATTCCAGAACCGATGATTCGGGTACAAGGCGAAGCTCAAGTGGTTGCAGCCGCGCAAGCGCTAATTGCAAATACAGATGCCGAAGCAGCTAGTTTGGTTTCACTTTATGAAGCTTGCCCAGATAATGTGCGGGTTGTATCGCCAGGTGTTGATCTATATAAATTTATTCCAGGTGATGGCAAGAAAGCCGCTCGCGAGCGCTTAAATGTTCCGGCCAATGCTCACGTCATTACATTTGTTGGTCGCATTCAGCCCCACAAAGGACCAGAACTTCTAATTAGAGCAATTTCAGAAATGTTAAATCACTCGCCTCATTTACGAGGTGGTTTGATTGTAAATATTGTGGGTGGCTCATCGGGCACCAATACTTCTGAAGTTGAACGCCTGAAAGAATTAGTTAATTGGTTAACAATTTCTGATGTAATTAAATTCGCTGAGCCAGTTCCACGTAATGATTTACCTGATTGGTATCGCAGCGCCGATTTAGTTTGCGTGCCAAGTTATAGCGAATCCTTCGGATTAGTAGCCCTTGAAGCTCAAGCTTGCGGCACTCCAGTCGTTGCAACAGCGGTAGGTGGATTACGTACTGCAGTTGCCGATGGCATTTCCGGAGTTTTAGTTGATGGTCATGATCCTCGCGCTTGGTCATCAATTCTGGCGCGCTTACTAAATGAGCCACAGCGCCGAGTTTTACTATCAATGGGCGCAGTTGAGCATGCTTCACACTTTGGCTGGGATGCAACCGCTCGTGGCACCCTAGACATTTACGATCGAGTTTTATCTGAAATTGCGCGCGAACAAATCGCTGGTGCTTAAGCAGTGAGTTCGCTTGACCCAACCGAGGTAATTCTGGAATTTCTGGAATCACACGATTTATCTTTTGAGCAGAGCGGTCCAAATACTTTCCTAATTACGTTACCTGGCGAAAAGAAACAACAAACTCATTGTGCATTAATCGTTGGCGATCACTCTTTGAGCATAAATGCTTTTGTAATTCGTAAACCTGATGAAAATGAAGATCAAGTTCATGCTTGGTGTTTAAAGAAAAATGCTGGACTCTACGGAATTGCTTTTGCTATCAACGAATTGCGAGATATCTATTTAGTCGGTCGCTTGCCATTAACTGCAGTGACCAATCAAGAGATAGATCGAATAGTCGGCAGCGTTTTACAGGTGGCAGATTCTTCTTTTAATCCATTACTTGAGATTGGCTTCTCTAGTGCAATACGTCGGGAATGGGCATGGCGGGTCTCGCGCGGTGAATCGCTGGCAAATCTCGAAGCATTTTCACATTTGATTTAATTCATCTAAGATTGCGACATGAGCAACTTTGAATTAATCCTATTGCGCCATGGCGAAAGCGAATGGAATGCCAAGAATCTCTTTACTGGTTGGGTAGATGTACGTCTATCTGCAGCTGGAGAAGCCGAAGCCGCCAGGGGCGGAAAAATGCTCGCAGAAAATGGGTTATTGCCCGATGTAGTTCACACCTCATTACTTCGTCGTGCGATTCATACTTCACAATTAGCACTAGATGCCTGCGATCGACACTGGATTCCAGTTAATCGTTCTTGGCGCTTAAATGAACGCCATTACGGTGCACTGCAAGGCAAAGATAAAAAAGAAACACTTGCCACCTATGGCGAAGAACAATTCAAACTTTGGCGCCGTTCATACGACGTTCCGCCACCACCGATTGATGCCAACGATCCATACAGCCAAACTGGCGACGCTCGCTACGCTGATTTAGGTTCAGATATGCCGGCAACCGAGTGTTTAAAAGATGTTGTAACTCGAATGATGCCTTACTGGACTGAAAGTATCGTGCCAGATCTTCGGGCCGGGAAAAGAGTTCTTGTTACTGCTCACGGAAATTCATTGCGCGCATTAGTTAAGCACCTAGATGGAATTTCAGAAGCCGATATTGCGGAACTAAATATTCCAACCGGAATTCCATTACTTTATAAATTAGATGCAGATCTAAAACCAATCAAGCGTGGTGGCGAATACTTAGATCCAGCGGCTGCAGCTGCGGCAATTGAAGCAGTTGCAAATCAGGGCAAGAAGTAATTAATTATTTGCTGAGTTTGCATACTCGCCGGTGACTAAGTAATAGACACGGCGAGCAATTGACACTGCGTGGTCTGAGCAACGCTCGTAATAGCGTCCTAGCAAAGTCATATCAATAGCAGTTTCAATTCCGTATGGCCAAGAATCATCAAGCAGAATTTCAAAAAGGCGACGGTGCAAAATATCCATCTCGTCATCATCTTTTTCAAGTTGTACCGCAGCTTCAAGATTGCGTGACTCAATAACGCCAATCGCCTTTTGAGTAATGCGAGCTGTCACATTTCCCATTTCTTGCAGAGTTAGAACTAGCTCAGGTGGTACAGCAGCAGCTGGGTAACGCATTCGAGTCAACTTAGCTACGTGATGAGCCAAATCGCCCATACGTTCTAAGTCAGCGCTCATGCGAAGTGAAGTAACAAGTGTTCGCAAATCTCCGGCAACTGGTTGTTGGCGCGCCATTAAATTAATTGCACGCGCTTCGATGTCGTGCTGCATCTCATCGATGGCGTCATCTTCAGAAATAATTTCTTCAGCGACCTTAAGATCGGCAGTCAGAAGAGCACTAGTTGCACGTTCCATCGCCTTGTTTACTAGATGGCCCATTTCGACAAGAGAAACACCAATGCCGTCTAAATCATCGTGAAAGGAATCGCGCATGGGCATAACTTAGACCTTCAGCACTTCGGATACGGGTTATTAAGTGAACGGGTCGCAAATCTGAGGTAAATATCTGGGTGAAAGGGGTGTAATTGGCTGATTAGGTAGTACTCCAACTGAACTCTTCTCTACGATAAGGCTATGTTCTGGCGCCGAGGTAAGGAAGAAACAGTCCAAAGTGGCTGGGAAATTCCTGATTCATTGCTTGAGCTCTTGGAAATTCTTGATGCTGAATATTTAATTCTTGCCCCAGGTGAGCAGGTGTTGTCCTCTTCCGCAGGAACGGGCTCACTATCAATGGTTCGCGATGGTCGCTTAGTTTCAACGCCACTACTTAATTTAGTTCGCGCAGTTCGTCGCTCAAATGTTTATCAAGAAGCAACTGTGGAATTACCAAGAGGCCCAATTGGACAGGGAACCCACGATTTATTGGTCCGCGTTTCACCTATTGGCACCGAAGGGTTAATCGTTGCTTTAATTTTCGACGATAGCGAATTTCGTCGCCTTGATGCGATTCGTCGAGATTTTGTGGCAAATATTTCTCATGAGCTGAAAACTCCAATTGGCGCTCTATCGATCCTGAGCGAAGCAGTACTTGGTGCTAGCGACGATAAAGAAGCTGTCGAAAAATTTGCTGGTCGAATGCAAATCGAAGCTAAGCGACTAACTGATTTAGTGCAAGAAATTATTAATCTATCTCGTTTGCAAGACGGTGACCCGCTTAAAAATGCCCAACCGAATTCAATGGTTGATTTAATTAATCAGGCAGTTGATGAATCTCGACTCACCGCTGAAAAAAGAAAAATCGCTTTAGTCTTTAATCCAACCGCAGACCATTTAGTTTTAGGCGATCGTAGCCAGCTTGAGATGGCAGTGAGTAATTTAATTGAGAATGCAATTAATTACAGCCCAGATTCAACTCAAGTGGCTATTGTGTTAACAAGTAAAGATAAATTAGTTGAAATTTCAGTAACCGATCAAGGTATTGGAATTCCAGAAAAAGAGATCGAAAGAATCTTTGAACGTTTTTACCGGGTAGATCCAGCACGATCACGCGCCACTGGCGGAACTGGGCTAGGTCTTTCGATTGTTAAGCATGTTGCAACCAATCATGGCGGCGATATTTCGGTGTGGAGCAGCGAAGGTTCAGGCAGCACTTTCACAATAAGATTGCCAGAATTTATGGAAGCGGAAAGTTATCTATCAACCAACCAGGAGGAAAAACAATGACCCGAATATTAGTGGTCGAGGATGAAGAATCATTTTCCGAAGCGTTGGCCTATCTACTAGGAAAAGAAGGCTTCGACGTTGTTATAGCCGATACTGGTACCGCAGCAGTTGAGCTATTTGACAAGCATGGGGCTGATTTAGTTTTGCTGGATCTAATGTTGCCAGGCTTATCTGGAACCGAAGTTTGTAAGCAATTACGTACGCGATCTGCTGTTCCAATCATCATGTTGACTGCCAAAGATGCCGAAATCGATAAAGTTGTAGGTCTTGAGCTTGGTGCAGATGATTATGTAACTAAGCCTTATTCATCCCGAGAGTTAATTGCTCGCATTAGAGCAGTATTGCGCCGACACGGTGAAAGCGGAGAGGTTGATCAAGACAGCAGTTCACTCGTTGCTGGCCCAGTCCGAATGGATGTAGATCGCCACCAGGTAAGTGTAAATAACATATCTGTTGCGCTGCCTCTGAAAGAGTTCGAACTACTTGAATTCTTAATGCGAAATTCGGGACGAGTCTTAACTCGCATGCAATTAATTGACCGGGTTTGGGGAAGTGATTATGTCGGTGATACAAAAACACTTGACGTACATATCAAGCGCTTGCGCGCAAAAATTGAAGTAGATCCGGCAAACCCAGTCTTCATTCAGACTGTACGTGGGCTTGGTTACAAACTAGAAGCTTAAGCAGTTACGCCAGCGTATGTATCACGCTGATCGCGCACAATCGCTTTTACGGTAACGACGCCGGCATTCTTAAAGAAGAATGAAATATCAATTGTGCTGCCCGCTTTTGCATTTAAGCCAGGAATAACTGCCTTCGCATTTGCTGAGTCGCCTTCAAAAATCATCGGCATATTTTCGGTAATTACACTCGAAGAATTGGTAATCGTAGCCAAAACATTGTTTGCTGAAATGCCGAGCAACTCATCAGGCGTTGAGTTTGAATTAACAATCGTGCCAACTACTACGGCGCTGCCATCTGGCTGAGCAACCAATAGGAAGCCACGAATCTTAAGTGCGCTAGTTTCAGTCATAACATTGGTCTCTGCGCCATCAGTGACTTTAGTTATGTTACGTGACGCTGCATTTTCACCAGCACCACAAGCAGTTAAAGTTGAGAGAGATGCAACAACAATTAAACTGATCGCAACTTTACGTAATTGCATTTTTTCTCCCAAGAAATAATTGTTTAACAATGCGCACATATTCTCTCATGAGAAATAGCCGCTAAAGCCAGTTAAATACAGGCGAAATACCCGAGGTGACTACCCTCACTAGTTGCTGGTATGATTGGCCTCTAACGAAGGGCACCCCATGTCATTTAAAGTAGGCGAAACTGTTGTTTACCCTCATCACGGCGCAGCGCTAATCGAGGCAATTGAAACTCGAGTGATTAAGGGCGAAGAGAAAACCTACTTAGTTTTAAAGGTGGCACAAGGCGATTTAACAGTGCGAGTACCAGCTGAGAATGTTGACCTAGTTGGAGTGCGCGATGTTGTAGATAGCGCCGGGCTTGACCGAGTTTTCAGTGTTTTACGTCAGCCATATACCGAAGAGCCTACAAACTGGTCTCGTCGTTACAAGGCAAATCTTGAAAAGTTAGCTTCCGGCGATGTAATCAAGGTTGCCGAAGTTGTGCGCGATCTTTATCGTCGCGATTTAGACCGTGGGCTTTCAGCTGGTGAAAAGCGCATGCTTTCAAAGGCAAAGCAGATTCTGGTTTCAGAACTAGCCCTTGCTGAGCGCACAGATGAAGAAAAAGCATCAGTTATCCTCGATGAGGTTTTAGCTTCTTAATTTAAGCTCGCACTCGATCGGAGCCTTATGTCTGGCCATGTTGCAGCAATTATTGCTGCTGCCGGATCCGGAGTTCGATTCGGTGCCGATATTCCTAAAGCGCTAATCCAATTAGGAAACCAAACCTTAGTTGAACATGCAGTTGCTGCTATTTCGCCAGCTGTTGATCGAGTTATCGTCACGGCTCCAGCTGCTTACTTAAATCAATTTCAATCACTTTTAGGCGATTCTGTAACCGTGGTAGTTGGCGGACAAACTCGCTCAGAATCTGTGCGAGCAGGTTTGGCAGCTATTTCGAGCGCCACCCAATATGTCTTGATTCATGATGCTGCCAGAGCTTTAGCCTCAACTGATTTAACTAAACGGGTTTTATCGGCGCTGGAAAAAGGTGAAGTCGCTGTAATACCTGGCTTGCCGCAGATAGACACAATCAAGAGTGTTGATGCAAATGGTTATGTAACTACAACTCCGAACCGAGCAGAATTACGTAACATCCAAACCCCACAAGGCTTCGAATTTTCAACACTTAAAAAAGCACATGAAACAAAAGGCGAAAGCACCGACGATGCTGCGTTAGTTGAGAGTGCCGGATTTAAAGTTTTAGTTATTGATGGCGAAGAACGCGCTTTAAAAATAACTACGCCGGCAGATTTAGCAAATGCGTACAACTTCCTTGGCGCAAACAATGAATTCTTAACTGGCGTTGGTGTCGATTCGCATGCTTTTGAAGCAGGACGTGAACTTTGGTTAGGTTGTATTAGTTGGCCAGGTGAAGTTGGGGTTGCCGGACATTCCGATGGCGATGTTGCTGCACACGCAATTTGCGATGCACTTTTTGCTGCAACCGGTACGGGTGACTTAGGTTCAAACTTTGGTGTTGATCGCCCCGAATATGCAGGTGCAAGCGGTGCAAAGTTATTGGCTGAAACACTCTCGATTATTACTAACGCTGGTTTCAAAATCTCAAATGTTTCGGTTCAAGTAATCGGTAATCGTCCAAAGTTGTCAGGACGACGTAAAGAAGCAATCGCAGCTCTTTCTGCCGCGCTAAATGGTGCACCGGTATCACTATTGGCCACAACTACCGATGGTCTTGGCTTAACTGGTGAAGGTAAAGGCATTGCAGCCATTGCCTCAGCGCTCGTTTTTAAGGTTTGAACTAACGCCCGATAGACTTCGCTAATGAGTTCGCTAAAGCTATATGACACATTGTCGCGAACCGTCTCAGAATTCATTCCACTGCAGCCGGGTAAAGCGAGTATTTACCTTTGTGGTGCCACCGTTCAAGCCCCACCACATATCGGCCATATTCGCAGTGGCGTTAACTTTGATATTTTACGACGTTGGTTAGTTAAGTCTGGCTACGAAACAACTTTTATTCGAAACGTCACCGATATCGATGACAAAATTTTGCATAAGGCAGTTCACGAACAAGCTCCTTGGTGGGCGGTAGCACTTAAATACGAACGTGCATTCACTGATGCATATACCGCTCTAAATGTTTTGCCACCAACTTACGAACCACGCGCTACCGGGCATATCACTCAAATGATTGATCTGATTGCTTCTTTAATTGAGCGCGGTCATGCCTATGCGCCAGGAAATGGCGATGTCTATTTAGAAGTTCGTAAGTTAAATTCCTACTTGACTCTTTCCAACCAAAATATTGATGATCTTTTGCCAGCACAAGATGCTGATGAAACTTACAAACGCGACGTGCGCGACTTTGCACTTTGGAAAGCTGCCAAAGAGGGTGATCCTTATTGGCCAACTCCATGGGGAAATGGTCGACCAGGTTGGCATATTGAATGTTCGGCTATGGCACATACATATTTAGGTGCTGAATTTGATATTCACGGCGGTGGATTAGATTTAATTTTCCCTCACCACGAAAATGAAATCGCCCAATCTGAAGCTGCCGGATATGGATTTGCTAAACGATGGTTACACAATGCATGGGTTACAGCCTCAGGCGAAAAAATGTCTAAGTCACTTGGTAATTCATTACAAGTTGCTGAACTACTAAAAAGTGTTCGCGGTATTGAACTTCGTTGGTACTTGGGTAGTGCTCATTACCGATCAATGCTCGAATTTTCACCTGCTGCCCTAGAAGAGTCAGCCGTTGGTTTCCGACGCATTGAAAACTTTTTAATGCGTGCTAACGAAATCTTAGGTAGCCAGCCAGAACCAGCACTATCGGCTGATTTTGTAGCTGCTATGAATGAAGATTTAGCGGTGCCACAGGCACTGGCAGGTATTTCGGAACAATTACGCTTAGGAAATAGCGCAATCACCGAAAATGACCAGGCCGGAATTAAAAGCGCAGCTAGTGTTATTCGCGGCGCCCTAGAAGTACTTGGTTGCGATCCATTTGATCCAGCATTTACCAGTGGAGCACAAAACGAATCGCTAACTGGTGCACTTGATGGTGTTATTAATTTAATTCTTGCGCAGCGAACTTCAGCACGCGAACGGAAAGATTTTGCCGCATCAGATCAAATTCGCGATGGCTTAATCGCATTAGGTATTTCAATTGAAGATACAGCTCAAGGACCACGTTGGTCGATCTCACGTTCAGAAGGTAGTAATTAAATGGCCGGTAATTCAGCGCGCAAAGGCGCAATACGCGGATCTAAAAAAGGTCCAACAACCGGCACAGGCGGAAAAAATAAAAAACGCTTAGCAGGCAAAGGTCCAACTCCGAAAGCAGAAGACCGTCCTTATCACGCAGCCGCTAAACGCAAGAAAGCCGCCGAGAAAGCAAAAGCTAATCCTCGTGCTGGCACGACTCCGCGCACTGGCACAACACCACGTAGTTCAGCCGGACGTAATTCAAGAGTTGATAAGCCAAAGGGTGAAATTGTTGCAGGTCGCAATGCGGTACTCGAGGCACTTCGCGCATCAGTTCCAGCAACTGAAGTATTAGTTGCCCGCGGAATTGATATTGATGACCGCGTCGCTGAATCTTTGCAATTAGCACTTCACTTACAACTTCCGATTCGCGAAGTACATCGCGGCGAAGTCGAGGGAATTTCACCAAATAGCCAAGGCATCATTTTGGCAATTAAGCCGTATCAATATTCAAGTTTCGAGGAAATAACTCAACGCGCAAAAAATCCAATGCTGATTGTTGCTCTCGATGGTGTAACCGACCCACGTAACTTAGGCGCAATTATTCGTAGCGCCGGCGCTTTTGGTGTAAATGGTGTTGTTATGACTGAGCGCCGCGCAGCTGCAATGACTGCCTCTGCCTGGAAAGCATCAGCCGGAGCCGCTGCACGTATGCCAGTTGCCCAAGTAACTAACTTGGCACGCACGATTGATGAAGCCAAGAAATTAGGTTGTTTTGTAATCGGATTAGATGGCGAAAGCGATGAATCGTTAAGTGGTATGAAAGTTGCAACTGAGTCACTAATGATCGTTGTTGGCAGCGAAGGAAAGGGTCTATCACGCCTAGTTCGCGAAAAGTGCGATCTAGTTGTTTCGATTCCGATGAACTCTGCAACTGAATCACTTAACGCAAGTGTGGCGACTTCGATTGCGCTCTTCTGGGTAGACGAGCAACGTCGAAAGAGTTAATCGTGACTTTTCAAAGATTTATCGCGCTAGGTGATTCGTTCACCGAGGGCATGACTGATGAGATCATAGACGGAAATTTTCGCGGTTGGGCTGATCGAGTCGCCGATGTTTTAACAACTCAGTCATCGGATTTTACTTATGTAAATTTAGCAATTCGTGGAAAATTGGTTGCTCAAGTTGTTGGCGATCAAGTTCCACAAGCTATTCCGCTAATTACCGGAAAAGATACTTTGGTTTCATTTCATGCTGGTGCAAATGATGTTTTAAGACCTGGTTATCGACCAGAAAATGTTTTTCCAATTTACAACGATGCCGTTAGAAAGTTATCTGCCACAGGTGCAACGCTGATGTTGTTTACAGTTTTAGAGCGAACTGGAAATACCGGCAAGACTGCTGATATGTGGGCTGAACGATTTAGCACTTTCAACAAGAATGTACGCGCCATGGCAGCAGAAGTTGGAGCGATCATTGTCGATGCCAATGAAAAACAATTTTTGTCTGACCGACGTTTATTAGCATTTGATAGATTGCACTTAAATGCACTTGGTCACGATCGAGTTGCGCAAGGTGTACTTGAAGTTCTTCAAATGCCGTTTGATCCAAATTGGCGATTGCCACTACCTGCAGCCAAACCAACACCTTGGTTAGTCGAGAAAGCAACAAGTGTTGCCTGGTTTGTTACTTTCGCCTTACCGTGGATTTGGCGAAGGATACGAGGCAAGTCATCAGGCGACGGGCGTAGCGCTAAATACCCAACCCCAACCTCTTGGCCGCTTAGTTAAGCGCCAGTCCATCTACTCGATGCTTCCCGTTCACTCAAATGAGAGAAAATCCTCACGTGCCTAAATCTGATGAGTTAATCGATCGCGAGATTAGCTGGCTCTCTTTTAACGAGCGAGTCCTTGAACTTGCTGAAGATAAAGATGTCCCATTGCTTGAGCGGCTTCGTTACTTAGCTATTTTTTCCAACAACTTAGATGAATTTTTCATGGTGCGAGTTGCATCAATCTTAGGAAAAATCGAAAATCAAATAACTTCAACAAATACCGCCGGATATACCCCGCAACAACTTTTAACTGCCGTAACGGAAAAAGCTCGAACTCTGGCTACCAGACAAGCTAAGTTGTTTAAGACCGAAGTTCTGCCAGCCCTACAGTCACACAAAATTGATTTAATTCATTGGAATGAGCTACTTGAGGACGAACGCAATTACGTAACAAAACTTTTCCGTGAGCGAATTTATCCAGTATTAACTCCGCTAGCGGTAGACCCATCGCATCCATTTCCATACATTTCGGGGCTCTCCCTTAACTTGGCAGTAATTTTAAAGAATCCAGCATCCAATGAAGAATCATTTGCCAGAGTTAAAGTTCCGCCAATTCTTTCAAGATTTATAGCTACTTCCTCAACAGGCTCGAGACGCTTTATTCCACTAGAAGATGTGATCGCTATTCACTTACAAGAACTATTCCCAGGAATGTTAATTGAAGATCACTACACCTTTAGAGTTACTCGAAATGAAGATTTAGAACTTGAAGAAGAAGAATCCGAAGATCTCCTAACATCTCTTGAACAAGAACTTGCGCGTCGTAGATTTGGTCCACCAGTTAGATTAGAAATTGAAGAAGGAATTGATCAAGCCTTACTTGAGCGACTTTGCGACGAACTTTCAATTAATCGCGAATGTGTTTTTTCACTCGCCACACCACTTGATTTAACTGACTTAAATCGAATAGCCGACCTTGATATTCCTGAGTTGAAGTTTGATCGGTTTAAATCGCGTACAGCGGCTTCTCTAAGCGAAGTTGATTTTGGTGATCCAGAGCTATTCTTCGCAGCTATTCGCCAAGGTGAAATTCTGTTGCACCACCCGTATGAATCTTTCACCAGTTCAGTGGTTCAATTTTTGCAAAATGCGGCGCAGGACCCCCAGGTTCTTGCCATCAAACAGACTCTTTATAGAACCTCAGGTGATTCGCCAATCATCGAAGCGCTGATTGAAGCAGCTGAGGCAGGCAAGCAAGTTCTAGCTGTGATTGAAATTAGAGCACGATTTGATGAGCAAGCAAACGTGCGTTGGGCGCGAAAGCTCGAAGCCGCTGGCGTTCATGTGGTTTATGGCTTAATGAATTTGAAAACGCACGCAAAATTGTCTCTGGTTATTCGAGATGAAGCTAATGGCTTGCGTCGTTACTGCCATGTTGGTACCGGAAATTACAACCCTAAAACAGCTCGTTTCTACGAAGATCTAGGAATTATCAGCGCAGATCAAACTTTGACTGAAGATTTAAGCAAGCTGTTTAACCAGCTCTCCGGGCTAGCGCCAGCATCGACATATACACGCTTATTAGTTGCGCCTCGCAGTTTGCGTACCGGGTTACTAGAAAAGATTGAAAACGAGATTAGTAACTGCAAGGCGGGATTACCTGCCGGAATTCAATTTAAATTAAATTCGCTACTTGATGAGGAGTTTGTCGAGGCGCTTTATCGAGCTTCTAGCGCCGGAGTTAAAGTTGATTTAATTATTCGCGGTATTTCATCCATCAGACCAGGAATCAAGGGACTCTCTGAAAATATAACAGTTCGGTCTATTTTGGGAAGATTTCTTGAACATTCGCGCATTTATCATTTTGTGAATAACAATGAGGATGAATACTGGATCGGCAGTTCTGACTTAATGCATCGAAATCTAGATCGTCGAGTAGAGAGCTTACTTCGGATTGAAAAAGCTCAACACAAAGAGATTTTGCGAGAGATTTTTGAAGTTTCATTATCTCCAGATACAAGTAGCTGGCATCAATTAGGTACCGAATGGAAACGTCATAAGAGCAACCAAGATATTCAAGAGCTTCTAATGCATAAGTATCTGAACGGATAATCGTGAGCGAAGCAGAAGTTATTCAAGGAGCTGGCGTTGTTCTTTGGCGCGTGAGAAAAAAAACAACTGAAATTGCGTTAGTTCACCGCCCGAAATATGACGACTGGTCACTGCCTAAAGGAAAGGTAGAACCAGGCGAAACTCATCTTGCTTGTGCAGCTCGCGAGGCTATGGAAGAAACCGGTTTTGAACCAGTACTAGGGCCCGAAATCGGTACTGCGAAATATTTAGCCGAAGGAAATCCTAAAGAGGTTCGCTACTGGTCAGCAAAAGCCCTTGGCGATTCGAAGGGCCCAAGTGACACACACGAAGTCGATCAAGTAATTTGGCTCTCAATCTCTGATGCCAAGAAAAAAGTTAGCGTCGATGATGACCGCGAGATAATTAAGTTTTTTGAGAGTTTTGGCATAAATACCACCCCAATTGTTTTACTCCGTCATGCTAAAGCTTTAAAGCGCGAGGAGTGGGAGGGCGATGATGGTGATCGCCCGCTCGATAACAAGGGTCAACGCCAGGCAAAGCGAATGCTTTCTATCTATCAAAACTATGGGATCACCGAAATTCATACCTCTGATGCCCAAAGATGTATCGAAACGGTCGAACCTATGGCTAAGTCATTAAAACTTAATCCAATATTTTCTCGAGATTTGTCCGAATATAGATATGAAAAAGATAAAGATGCACCACTTGATTATGTATGGAGCTTATTGCAGCCTGATTTAAATGTAATTGTGTGTAGCCACAATCCAATTTTGCCGAATTTGGTAAAGAAACTAATTGGCAAAAAGAACTTCAAAAAGCTAGAAGTAGATCTTCTGCCAGGTGAATCTTTTATTCTGCACCACCGCGATGGCGAAGTTGTTGCAGTTGACTGGATTGAAGCACCAGCAGTTTAGTTATTTACCGTTCCATCCAGTCTAGCCAGCGTAAAACAATGCCTTCGCGTAGCGCCCAAGGGCAAATTTCAATCTGAGTTATATGTAATCTTTCCATGACGGTGCGCGCAACAATCGCGCCTGCTGTAATTTGTTTTGCCCGGCTAGCTGAAACACCCGGAAGATCTGCGCGAGATTTATTGGTCATCTCACTTAACTTCGGAATCATCATCATTAAAGCGCTAAGTTCTAGAACATTGGGATCACCTTTAAACCAATGTGCACCTAATCGAGCCAGCGTCCGGAAAGTTTTGCTGGTTGCGACAAATTGATCAGCGGCATGTTCAAAAATCTCTTCAGGTAGTTCCGAAACTACTAACTCGCGTACTTTGGATTCAAGATTTTTAATTTCCTTACTTGTGTAAGGATCATTTTCTAAGAATTCGCGGGTTAGTCGAGCAGCACCTAGCGGTAATGAGATAGTCGCTTCCGGGTATTCATCATCGCCGACGCCTATTTCCAGGGAACCGCCACCAATATCAATTACTAGTAATCGACCACTTGACCAGCCATACCAACGACGCGCAGCCAAGAAAGTCATGGTTGCTTCCTCATCGCCCGAGAGAATATTTACTTCGATGCCAAACTCTTCATTTAAGTTCTTTAAAATCTCTGCACCGTTACGAGCATCTCGAATAGCCGATGTGGCAAAAGCTAAGATTTCATCAGTTTTAAATTCGCGCGCGTGTTCTACGGCATCTGAAATGGCCTGGTGCAGAAGCGCAATTCCGGCCTCAGTAATTTCATTAGATTTATTAAGGTAATCAGTTAAGCGCAGCTCGACCTTTTGATTTGTGGTTGGGCTGGGCCGCGCACCTGGGTGGGCATCTACTACCTGCAGGTGAATAGTGTTTGATCCAAGATCTAGAACACCGAGTCGCATAGGCGCAATCTACAGGGGTATTGCTGGGCATTACGTTAACGATTTCTGAATTTCTCAATCTCCTGCCATAATTACGACCCTTGCAGCGATGTAAGTAAAGGCCTCCCTAGCTCAGTGGTAGAGCAACGCACTTGTAATGCGTAGGTCGTCAGTTCAATCCTGACG
>JACCDP010487480.1_pt1 | contig 28675 bp, 20 predicted proteins | sample 7445841 | NCBI WGS metagenome assembly JACCDP01 (sample SAMN15323441, study PRJNA562643) | freshwater metagenome | isolation source: river surface water | place: USA:Blue River Watershed | collected 2017-08-17 | reverse complement strand
GACACAAACCTGTATTAAAACCCTGACACAAACCTGTATTAAAACCCTGTATTAAAACCCTGACACAAACCTGTATTAAACCCTGTATTAAAACCCTGTATTAAAACCCTGTATTAAAACCCTGACACAAACCTGTATTAAAACCCCTGACACAAACCTGTATTAAAACACCTGACACAAACCCCTTACACAAACACCTGACATAAACCTGTATTAAAACCTGTATAAAACCCTTACACAAACCTGTATTAAAACCCCTGACACAAACCTCTATTAAAACACCTGACACAAACCCCTTACACAAACACCTGACACAAACCTGTATTAAAACACCTGACACAAACCCCTTACACAAACACCTGACACAAACCTGTATTAAAACCTGTATTAAAACCTGTATTAAAACCTGTATTAAAACCTGTATTAAAACCCTGTATTAAAACCCTGTATTAAAACCATATAGAAAAAGTATATTATAATCGTGTAACATACACAACACACTTTTAAATCCACAAATAATGAACGATACTGCATCCACTACAAGTAATGACACCCCCAAATACACCAATGACAAAAATGTATTGGTATATAAAAAAAAAGCATTGAAACGTCTCAGAAATGGAAAAAATATAATTATTAATGTGGATTATAATGTTTATGGTACTGGTCTTTGTGGAAATATTCGTAATGCGGTTACTGGAAAATACTATGTATACAAAGTGGGAACTGCGGATGAATATAAATTTTTTAAAGTAATTAGTACTATTGGACACAAACCTATTACTTTGTTTTATGCAAGCGCAGGTGAATATGAACTTCATCAGCAACAAACATTGTCTGATGCTGTTAAAAATGATATTGCATCCAGACGTTAAGCAACGCGACCAAAAAGCAACGCGACCAAAAAGCGAAAAGCATTGTGCCTTAAAGCGCTTAGCGCTTAGCCAAACCAATATAAAAACCTTGTATCATAATTGTGATACAAGATTTAATCATCCTATTCATCATCATCATCATCATCGTAATCGTCATCATCATCATCATCATCGTATTCCTTCACATAATCATTTGCTTCAGCAAGCATACTAATATTATCAATTTCCAAAGGTTGCCCAATAGTATTAAACATATATGATAATTTATTAACACTATGACGACTAGACGTTATTTCAAAAATAGCCTTTATTTGTTCAGAAGACAATTCATTAAATGACGGATAATATATTTCAAATAATTCAGTATATTCAGGTTCACTCAAATTCATATTTTTAAGCTTTATAAATTTGGCATTAATATTAGCATCAACATATTGTTTATTACGGGTTTCAAGTTCCTTTATTTGTTCCTTTATTTGTTTGCTTTTGTTTCTCTGTGCTTTTAACACGGCAACTTCATTTTTATACGCTTCTGGCAATAAAACAATTCCAGAATTATATAGAGAACCATCCGATTTAAAATTAGAATTTCGTATAACACATAAAAATTTTTGATTAAAATTGGTTGCGTTTTCAAACATACCAACTATGTTTTTTATATTATATGTATTAAATTTTAATGGATATCCACCATTATTAAATGCCTTTGCGCCACTAAACATTTGTTCCATATTTGTCACAGTTCGCGTATCAAAATCCAATGGATATCCACCATTATTAAATGCCTTTGCCCCACTAAACATTTGTTCCATATTTGTTACAGAACGCGTATCAAAATTTAATGCATATCCGCCATTATCAAATAATGGTGTATCGCGAAACATCATACTCATATCGTTAACATTTGATGTATCCATTATAACACGACTATTAAAATTATATGCATTATAAAACATTGTATGGGTTGTTTTTAATTTTGGCAAATGTTCAAATAAAATAGGTTGATTAAATGCCTTTGTAAAACTAAACATATCTGCCATAGTTGTAACACCAGTCAAATCCGTAAATTCCAATATATTATTAAATTTTTGCGCACCACTCAAAAATCCTCTAAGGTTTGTTAATTTATTTGATGTATTAAAACGTAATGGACAATTTATATTTGAGCCATCAAACATTCCCTCCATTGTTTTTACATTACGACAATCCGCGAGTTCTACAATTATGTTTACTCGGCAGTGAGCAAACATATATTTCATTGATACTACATGGGATGTGTTCCACCTAATAATATGTGGCTTTTTATAAAATTGTAATAGTGTTGGGTCGCGTTCAATCAATCCTATGCTATCAAATACTGCATGCAAATCAGTTATTGCATCTATATTCCAATCACTGATTTCTCCATATTCTTGTATAATGCTTTGGCGTAAATCAGGTCTATTAAAATAACGGTCGGTTGTTGTGCATAATTCGGTATGGGTTCTAAATGCTTTTTTAGCACCTCCTCCACCCCCACGTAAACGCCTTGTTTTACTAACCCGTGTTTTACGCCGTGTATAGAGCATATTAAATTATATATATATTATTTATTTTTTATTTTTGGCATATCGCTCAACTAAAGTATAAACCGCGTATTCACGTGGACAATCATAACGAGGGCTATCTATTGGTGTATACTTAACATCTCGGCCTTCATTAATATAGTGTCCATACCATTGCACCCCGTCCCTTTCATATACCTGTGTATCAGCATCTGGATTTGCAGCACGCGCAACAGATTTTTTTGATAAAGTAAATCCCTGTTTATGCAAATATTTTTCAAAATCTTTTGGAAACATTTTTTGATAAACATGCAATTTTTCATGCACTAATGTGCTTGCATCCACCAATTCAGGCAACATTATTACTTGACCACGCGTATGTGGCAAATTAAATTCATAACCATCAGGACTTATTCCAATAATCCAAGGCAAATTTTGTAATTTTGATTTATTTACCCAGCCGTCTTCTAAGTCCGAAAACTGTGCAATAAGTGCATCCGCATCCGCAATTACGGAAACCATGTTTTTTGGACAATCTATGTAAACAGCGGAACTCAAAAAATCTTTGTACAAACCCTGTATGTTACGTGCTTTTAAATCCGCTTTTGTTAAACGTGCAATATATCCATCACTGTCTGATAATAAAAAATCCTTTGTTTCTGCAGCAGAGAGTAGCTTTATTTGTTGCTTATTCTGCATTCCTTCAACAAGCGTATCAGACCCAACAAACGTTTTACCTTTGTTAAAATAAACAATAAAGAAAACAATTACGACTAAAACAATAAACCAAATTATCAGCATATTATAAAGATGCAGGAAAGTTTTTTTATGGGACAAGGGTCGTATGGATGTGTTTATAGAAAACAATTACAATGTTTAAATAAAAAAACAAAGCTGAGCAAAGAGCCACGATTAAGTAAAATACAACGAACAATGAAAACAGCGGAGCGAGAAATAGCCGTGTCAGCAGAGGTTCGCAAAATACCGAATTTTCAACTGTTTTTCTCACCTGTGTTAACACATTGTATGACAGATTTAGCACAATTGTCCAAACCAGATTTGGATAAATGCGATTTTATAAAAGCGAAACAGCCACAGCCTCAGCCACAGCCTCAGCATCAGCCTCAGCCGCAGCCTCAGCCACAGCCACAACAAGATATGAAACTGTTAATAAACAATAAAAATAATAACAATATTAATAAAAACCCAAATAAAAATAGAGAGGAGGGATCCAAAGGGAACCTTAGGTTCCCTTTAACTCAAACAAAATACATCTATGGTGAAAGCCTTAACAAATATATAAAAATTGCAACCACAAATAAAAACAATACATGTCTTGCGCGTAAAATATTATATATTAACGAAATTCTTACACATAGTGTATCACGTTTGGCAAACCACCGTATTGTTCACGCGGACTTAAATGACAGTAATATATTAATTGACACCACAGACCGCCCAATTATTATAGATTTCGGATTGTCTATTAACCTTAATAAAGCTTTAACAAAAGACACCGCAAAACAAGCCTTTTTCTTTTATCCGTTTACTGAAACTGGGTCATTAGATAGTTACGAACCATGGGCACCAGAAATTGCTATTAATTCTTTTTTAATTGCGAAAATTGGTTGGGATACAACTATTACAGACAGCCATATACAAACCTTGAAATCGGTTGCAGATCGCTATATTGATGGATTAAAATTGGATGTAACTCATGCAAAAACATTTACACCCACTGAAATCCAATTATATAAAACAAAGAAACATCAAATTATTGATAAGTTTTTGGACAAAACTGTGAAAAATGTGGTCACAGATTTGACAGAGGCATCGTTCCATCTATGGGATATTTTTGCAATAGGTATTATGACATCTAAATATTTGAATTTTTATTGCCCAAATGCAATTACACCAGATGTAGCACAACGCTTGAAAACACAAATTTTATTTTAATCACTTTGTGTCCGAAGTATTACTTTGTTCACGAAGTTCAGCAACTTCTTGTTTCAACGCCTGCACCTCTTTTACAAGTAAACCAATAATGCCTGTATAATTAAGTGACTGCATATCAGCACCATCTTTAGTGCCATTTACTAAAAATGGCAGCACCTCTTGCACTTCATGTGCTAAAAATCCCACATCTGGTTTACCCAATAAAGTATTATAATAAGAAACAGGACGCAGAGAATCAATTAATCCAAGTGAAACATCACACACATTATGTTTAACACGATAGTCAGAAGTGGCATTAAAAGAGGCGGCATTGCAAATGCCGCCCACATACACATTTCCTGTAAATCCACCACCACCAGACACTAACAAAGCACCTGTTATAGCACTTGTAGAAGCAGTGGACGCACCAACAACCACATTTTGCCCTACATTTAAATTGCCACGCACACCGGCACCACCACTAACGACTAAAGCACCTGATGACATACTGGTGCTGCGCACCGGGGCAGTATAAATATAAAAATCTTGTGAAAATAGCTGTGCCAATTGCCCAGAAGTCAAAACTTCATTTACAATTACTAATTGGTCTATTGTTAATCCAACAAAACCAGAGGCACCACCAGGTGCAGCAGCAATTGTAATTGTTCTTGTATTTACAGTGGATGGATAATAAGCAATTGTTGTTGAACTATTTATAATGCTTCCTCTTGCCGTAGTTCCAATAGACATTGTAACCACATATGGCGATATTCCATTAGTAATGGTTGCATCAAAATAATACCAAGTATTTGCAGATAAAAAAGGGGATGGTATATTAATAAGCGCAAATGCATCACTTGCGTTGTTATTAACAATTAATTGAATAGTAGTGCCACTACCAAAATATATTTTAAACGTATTACCAGAAGTATCTGCAAAAGTCATTAAGTTCGCAGCATTTGTATTTGCCATTTTAAACCAAAACGCAATAGAGAAACCAGCGGAAGAAAACTGATATCCACCAACAGTTGCATATTGTGATGTCCCATTAAAAATTAGTGCCTTTGACCTATATTTGGCATCCGCAGTATAGGAGGGCGCACCAGCCAATGTCATATTATATGTGGAACCACCATCACCCAAATTTAATGCATTATTTTCAAAATCATAAAAAAGCAGCGGCATAGGCACGCCGATAAACACTTTGGAAGTAAAAGTTGTATCATACGAAACTAAATTACCAACAGTTCCTGTTAAACCACCATAACTTAAATCTGTCCAAGACTTAATACCATCACCTATTTTAAACAATCGCGTATCAAGTTCTATACCCATTTCACCCTCGGCTAAAAGAGTATTTGCGGCAGTCCATTCGCTGGCATTGCCACGTCTGAATTGAAGTCGTATAGAAGGCATAAATTATCTCTAATGTATCATGAGAAAATGCAATTATTGGGATTACCGAATGGTGCAAATGCACCTTTTAACATTGGGATTACACAATACACCATTAATATTGGGATTACCGAATGGTGCAATAATTGTGTTAACCGAATGGTGCAATACACCTTTAACACTGTGTTTATCCAATTCGTGTCCAACGTAATATATTGTAACTATTAGTAATTGTAGGCGTTCCTGTTTGATCTTTAATAGCACCCATAAAATAAATGGTTGAACTGTCTGTTAAAACAAAGGTTGAATGTATTGAATATCTTAATTTTTGAGCTGAGCCACAATTTATATAAACTTTACGTGTATTATCTTCAGTTGTTGACCCAGAAGTTGATAATGAATATACTCTGTTATGACCACCAATTGAAGAATTATACTCACCGGAACCTTCAACCATCCATATTCCAGCTGGAAGTGACCCAGTATTAACAAGAGCTGTATAAATACCAGAATTACTTACAGCGGTAGTAGATTCGTCGCTGCCTTGATACCCAATTTGAGATTTTGAAGTTAACCCAGAATAACTTGACAAATTTTGTGTTATCACCCCATTTAAAACTACATTTCCAGCAACATCAAGTGCCGCGGTAGGTGACGCAACATTAATACCAACACGACCTGTTGTAGCGGAATCAGCTACAAAACTAACAACCTGGGCTTGCGAATATAAACCAGCATTATTTGAATAACTTAAAATTAAATCAAGTTCAGCACCTCGCATATCAGAAGAAGCACCCATGGCTAATGTAGCACCTGTATCCCAAGCAACACTTGACCCACCAGACTGTCTTGCAGTAAATATAGGTACGCGGTCTCCTATAGCTACTGTATTACGTGAAGACACTACATTAATAAACCCTGAATATGGCATTACACTACCAAGTCCATAAGAAGTTATATTTCCGTTATAACCCGTAATTTGCAAATTGGCATTTGACACAGAAGTATCTAAAGAGGCACTTGGCACAAAATTAAAAAGTGTTGATGGTTCTGCTGTATTAAACACACGGTTCGCAAAAATAAGTTGGTCAATAGAGCCTGTTAATAAATCAGATGGAACAACTGCCGAAATTCCGATATAGACGGTTTTATTTGCATTCAATGTTGGATACACACCAAAAGCAACTGCACCTCCTACAGTAACCCCATTTACATAAAATTGTCCGCTACCAGCGCTTGTAAGTGTAAATGCAATATGTCGCCAAGCCCCATCATTAATATTTGCAATTAATATTGACGATACAACTAAATTTACAGCAATTCTTAAATAAGTTGACCCACCGCTTGTATCAAAATATATTTTAACACGGTCACCAGTGCCTTGAAAAAAATCCAAAAAAGTAGCTGTAGTTGCACTTGTGGTTTTAAGCCAAAAAGCCACAGAAAACCCATTGCTTGTAAATTGATATTGTGTTCCAGTTGCGCCCAATGTTACATATTGACTACTTGCGGCACTCAAAGTTAATGCAAGTGACCCAATTTTACCTGTTGTATAAGTAGGTGTTCCATTACTGGACACGTCAAGTGCAACACCGCTTCCCGAATTAACAACAGACCCTTCAAAATTGTATATATATACAGCTGTAACAGCCATTGTTGGCGTTACCCGTGGTTGCAACCCTACACGCGGCACATTTATTACCCCATTAACACTTAAATCACGCCCCACTCGCAAATTTGCATTCAATGAAAAATCCGCATTATAATCCACACCGCTTCCACCACTTCCCACAAAGAGCACACCATTTTGATAAATATTGCCACTTAAATTAATATTACCACCCACATTTACAGCATAGGTAGTATCCACCGTGGATGCACCACCAAAACCAGCACGACCAAATACAGTCATATTACCATTCAGCGATGTGTCCGCACCAACAAACAAATTACTGTTTAGTGAGACATCACCCAATCCCACAAATTGGTTTGCAAAAGTGTTACCACTTAACGTCGTGTTGCCACTTAACGTCGTGTTGCCAACCACAGTAAGCTGTTGTCCAAATGAAACATCGCGATCCGCAAACAAATTCCCTCTTAAAAACGTATTACCAACCACAGTAAGCTGTTGACCCAGTGACACGTCACGAGTTACAAATAAATTACCTAGTATATTTGTATTACCCGTTGTGCGTAATTGCCCGGAAACCACATTACCATTAATAGAGGCATCTGACAACCCAATAAACCTTCCACTAAGTGAAATATCATTTATAACAGACAAATTTCCAGACATTTGTGTTAATCCGGTTACAGCTAGTTTACCTGAAGGAATCATATTTATATCACCCGACCCACCATATGTAGAAAATGTCATAGAACCGCCTTGAAAACTGACACCAGACCAAGACAACACAGTCCACGTGCTGCCATTAAATGTCACAGTCATATTTTGTCCAACTGCTGAAAACCATACTTGAGTTACAGTTGACCCGTTAATTAAAAAAGATGACGCAGCATTAAGAAACAACCCATTAAAACCGGTAGTCCTGCAAATAAAGGTAATTTGTTGACCAGTTATTGCACCGGTGTTTTGAAATATAAAATAATTTGTTCCATTTGCGCCGCTGAGTTCAATTACATTAGCGATAGCAACTACAGAAACAGGAGATCCAAGCGATCCACCAGCACTAATTGTAAACGGTTTTGAAACAAAGGAATTTCCAACAACCACATTTCCATTCACAGAAATATCGCGTTTTACAAAGAGATTGCCAGAGAAAGACACATCACGACCAACAAATACATTAGCATTAAAGGAAACATCAAATTCCACATTTGGATATAGTGTGCCTTGTGGTCCCACAATTCCGCCATAACCAAGCTGTGACCAAGTATTAGCACCATCACCAATTTTAAATTGCCGTGTGTCTTTTTCAATTGCCAATTCACCATCCGCCAATATAGGATTTGAGGATGTCCATGCACTAGCAAGCCCTCTTCTAAATTGAAATTGTATAAACGACATATTAATGTATATACAATTGATAATAAAACTTGTCTAAGTCTTTACTCAACGATTTTTTGAAAAAGTGATTTTTTAAAAATGGTTTTAGACACCACCAGCATCAAATTTGGTTGAAAATGTATAATTTGTAGCGGGACCACCACAGTCAAAATTAAGTGCAGTAGCATTTGTTGCAACTGACCCGCCAACACGCAAACTACCATTCAGTGATATATCGCCATATACAACAAGCGACTGTCCCATAGACACATCTACTTGAAAACTGTTTTTTTGTGTAAACAAATTTTCTGCTCCAAGCAAACTTGTTCCTCCATTTTCATCCACATATGACTTTGTAACTAAACTGTTGCCAACAAAGTCGGCCATACTCCCATCAAAACGCGGCGGCACTACTGGAAAAACAGTGTTTCCATATACAAAATTATTGCTATACCAGGTGTTTTCACGCCCGGCGCCCAACAATATAGTTCCCCCATTTACGTCCGCATAACCCTTTGTGACAAATTGTTCATTTAATGAGGGGTCACCAACACCAGTAAAAACGGGATACCGATTAAAGCAAGTGTCTGAGTAAAAACCGTTTTTACTATTCCATATATTGGTTTGCGACACGCCTAATAAAACAGCACCACCATTAATATCCACATAGGATTTTGTAACTAAACTGTTTCCAACAATGTCCGCCATACTTCCATCAAAACGCGGAGGAACTACCGGAAAAACCGTGTTTCCATGTACAAAATTGTTACTATACCAGGTGTTTTCACGCCCGGCGCCCAACAATATAGTTCCCCCATTTACGTCCGCATATGCCTTTGTTACAAATTGATTATTTAATGATGGGTCGCCGACCGCACCATCCCAAGTAGGCCATCGTGCAGCAAAACTAACAGCATTTGAAAAAACCGCTGCGCCACCACTGACATTCAATCCACTTGTAAAAACCGCACCACCACTGACATTTAATCCATCAGCCAAATATGTATTACCATCCAAATACGATACCGCGGTAATTCTCTGTTTTATACTTGAAATATCTTGGTCAACATTGCTCGTAATGCTATTAAGTTGTATTAATTTATCCAAACTGACATCTACATAATTAGACGTAGTACGGTCTTTTACAACAAAATGGTCACCAACCACACGAAAAACTGGCATCGTCTCACCACTAAACACGTTTATATTTCCATTTTGAACATTTAAATCACCACCACTAATATCAATAAACCCACGAATATAAGTTTGTTTTATTTTATTTGCAGTAATATCTGTGTCAAACGATGATAACGACATTCTATATATATCTCTTAATAAATATAGACAATAAATAAACTGTTGCACTTTTACGCGCGCCTACCTACCATTGAACAATACGGCCTGATAAAAAAGCATTTCCAGAAATGTCTAATGCATATCCAGAACCATTTACAGCGACAGTTCCAACACCTAGTCGCCCACCAACAACAACATTACCACTTACATCCACTGATGTCCCCAAAACCGAAGTTGCCTCCTGTTTACCAACAAGTAACCTAGACATAGAAACACCTGTATCAACTACTTGTGTTCCACCCAATTGTGTCAAAGTTGCTGCATTATTACGCTGCAAACGTGCATTTAAACTTACATCTAAAAATGCAATATCCGATATATCAACAACAGTGCGGCTCATAGTAAATGCGGAACCGTCACCAGTTATAGTGGGCACAATAGTTACAATACCTTTTGACAAGCCGTCTGGTAAAGCTAACCCATTAACATCAATATTTACAACATTTATTGAAGCAGGTGCCTTAATATGATAACCATGTCGGCTTGTATTTACAATAAAACGCCCAGAATCATGCACAGCATCATTAATTAATAAACCAGCCCCAAATGAAGACCCTAATGAGCCTCCATCATTCAATAATATAGTTTTATTCGCAATTTCCAAATTTGTTTGATTTTCAACAACAATTGTTCCAGGCACATAGAGATTTCCCAATATACGCACATTTCCTTGAATACTATCACCAATATATACGTCTACTGGCGCACCTCGTGACCCAGTTGCATTTGTTGCACCAATCCATATTTCACTACATGTATCAAGGGCGCCAACCAACATTTTTTGCGTATTATTGCCACCAATTCGCAAAACATTGGCACAACTGTCCAATGCATTTGCTAAAAACAAATTGCCACTAACAATGGTGTTACCGCCCGCCAGAATACGCCCATTAAAGCTGGCATCACCAACCGCAATAAAACCAGTACCAGATATAAGTGTATTTTGAACAATGGTATTGCCCACCCCCGAAGCACCTATATTAATTGTGGTTGTTACCCCCGCAGAAAATAGCCCAACAGTTGCATCACTGGATACTAAATTTCCGCTGTCATTAATAAAAATATCACCAGAAACACGCATTGTGCCAGAAACATCCAATACAGATTTTGTAGAACGACTGAAAAAATAGGGAGCATGAAGGTCAAAAATCTTTGTTCTACCTAGTCGTGACGCACTCGCATTAAATGTTTGATATGCCGCAGTAATAAAAAAGTTATCATCAACACCACCTGTAATATTTGTCAAATTATAAGCAGTAAACAGCGCACCATTTCCCATTGCATCTAATTCAGTATGTGTTACCAGTTTCCAAGAGGAAAATCCATTATTACTATAGGCAACTAATCCAGCATCACCGACTGCAATAGCATAAGCTGAATTTAATACTAATACCGCATTATAGTTACCAACACCAGCAGGCAATACAACAGGTGTTGACCAAGCACCAGGCAAAGACCCATGAAAATACCGAATAACCCCGCCAACACCAACAGCAACCGCGTGATAAACCCCGCCATCATAATACACACCCACATCATTAAAAGTTTGCCCTGTTTCATATGCCCCTGATAAACTATTTGCAGAAACATCATAAAACTGCAACCCACCAACACCTGCAAAAAAGACCAAATTGCCTGACCCATCCATTGCGCGCAAATCATTAAGCGAAGTGTCTTTTTTTTCAGGACCATTAACATTAATTGTAGCACCCGGATATCCAGTAATATCAAAAAATTTACCGAAAGGCGCACTACTATCCAAAATGGCAAATAAATAGCGTGTTCCAACTACATAATAAATATCATTTATAGAAAACGCAGCAGTGCCATTATATGTAGTTCGGGTAAACGTTGTGCCTGCATTAGAGGAATAAAATAAAAACCCGCCTTCACCAGCAATAACTAAATTGTTTGCATTAAAATACAGTGATAATATTTTGGAAGTTCCAGCGTTTAAATCGCTGCTACCAATGTCCAATTGAAACCATGAAAATCCCCCATCCACCGTTTTTAAAATATAATGTTGATAGGGCGAAGCAATAGTAGCGGGACCACAAACCGCATAACCAATATTTCCAACAATATTGAGCGCAAAGATTTCCATACTGACATCAGCAACCCGCAACAACTCTTGATGTAATATTTTAGTGGGACCATTTACGTCTAATGCATAATAATTACTGATACCATCGGGTTTTTTAGATGGATTAAATTTATTAAATGCCACTGTGGTTTTTAGTTGTCGCAACACATCTCCTGAGAAAAAATTAATAGCCGGATACATATAGCGTGAAAAATCCGAATTTGTAGTATCGGTTAATGCTAATGTGCCCATCATAGTTCCACCCTTTCCAGCACCGCCACCTACAACAAATCCACGCCCAGCGGTGGACGTTAATTTAAAAAAAATATTAGAACTTGCATCGCGTGATACAGCGGTAAATGCTAATCCAGTTTTAAAATTAGTATCACCATAGATGTCATACATATATGGATAGGAAACACCGCGACTTTCAGACGAATCATAGATAGTAATTTGTTCTTGTGCACTGTTCATGGTGTCGTTGATATCGCTTGAAAACACCACACGTGGACGCATATGCAAAACATTAGACACATCAAATATAAAATCACCACCGGTATTATATTTTAACATAGCATTTGGAACCCCAGTTCCATCGGCATTCATAGAGGTATCAGCAAACATTTTAATTTCAGTAGTTGAATTATCAACATTTACGACCAAACCACGTCCGTCAGCATTTTGAGCTAATACATTACGATTTGATGAAGCAGAGGATTTCAAATAAATTGTTTGCACACGGTCACTACCTATATCTATTGTTGCAATCGGATTAGCCTTATTAAACCCAAACCCACCAGCATTTGCATGTAATAATGTAGAGCCATTTGGGTCAAAATAAAGTTTATTTGTCATATAGACATCATTATAAACAACTAAATTACCAGTAAAATTTGCATCATTTGTTAATGCCAATTGTCCAATAATTGTGAGATTATTTCCAACAACCAAATTACCACATATGTCAGCAGAGCGTGCAATATATGCATTATCTTTTACACGCAACCCGCCACATATATCCCAATTACCCAAATAAAAATTATTTAGTGACAAACTGTCAGCAACAATGGAACCCACTGATAAATTTGTTAATACGTCTACTGACCCACCATATTTTCGCCAAGTTGTCATATAAAATATATATATAACAACGTAGAGATAAAGCATCACCCACACTAACGCTTATGCCAAAGGCTGAATAACAGTTCCATCAATTCTATTTTCAGGTGAAACATAAACCAACCCCAAAAAATCAAAAATATCACGTTCATCCCGAAATTGCAGCCCTGTAGGAGCACCCTTTATGGTATGTTCATTCATACTATATCCAAGACGCAATGCATGAGCACGCATTGCAGTATTAAACCCCTTACTACCAGTAAAATACAATATAGCAAATGCATATTGTTCAGGATTTGTAAATAAAAAATCAACACGACGTGCGGGACAACCCTCAGCAATACGCGCAATAACTAAACATTTGGATTGTCCCTGCACTAAAATATGTAATAAATGTGTGTTACCTAATTCAGCAATAAAATTGGAAAAAGCATTAACATTAGTTCCAGTCAATATAACATCAATATCACCAGAAGACGCCGCTCCGCGGCGATAACTACCCACAATTTCACCAGTTAATCCGTGTTTTTTCATATGTTGCATATAAAAACGTTCATAAATCTCTATTTCTGCTCTGGGAATACGCTGTAAAATGTCTTCATAATATTGTAGTCCAATACGCTGAGTTGGATTTAGTAACTTGTCTTGTTTTTCACGTAATTCACCAATACAAGTTACTCCGGAATCAATTAATTCCTGTGCTTTTTTGGGTCCAACCCCATATATACCAGTAAATGTATCTAGTAATGTAGGTGCAACCGGCACAGATAAATCAATCACAATGCCATCTTCTAATTTTACATTACCAGACGTAACAAATCTTTGTAAAACAGAAAATATAGTTTTGCCAATACCAGACATGCCACGTAACACTTCTATATCAGTGATTTCATCAGGATAAACAAACAAGGTTTCCTGTGCTTTTTTATATGCACGAGCCTTCCACATATCTCTATGACGATAAACTGCTTCACATCGTGCCAATACCTCTATTAATTGATTTTTCATTATTGCATATACTGTAATAATAAAATATATAGTTTTATATCTATTTATGGTTTCTGCGGGTTTTAACCCGTTTACTAAGAACACGTTTTGTTTTAGAACGTAAAAAACGTAATATATCACTTTGCCTTTCACACAGCATATCCACAATATCTCTATAAAAATTGCGAAATTGGTTTCGCCCACGACGCATTTGGTCAACTGACCACCATTTTATTTCCCCCTTTTCAAACAATTTTGTATTGTTTAACATTTTTTTATCCATACGCCGCCAAAGAAAATCGTGATTATAATTATAATACAGCGGCAATTCCTCTGTATATGGCAAATGAAACAGGTGAATATAATATTCACCAATGGGACTTTTTAACTTCATTATACCGCCGTTTTTTTTCACAAGAGGTGCAACAGGACCCAAAAATCCCGTCATTTCCTCGGCACCTTCGCGCATCGCTGTATCCAACACATTTTCACCGGGGTCAACTCCGCCGCCAAAATCCGACCATCCAGGAGTATCTGCTAAACTGTTTTCTTTTCCAAATAGAAAATGCAATTTGCCTTTATGAATACAAGCAGGCAAAACACTTGAACCAACCATTGCGATTTAATATAACAATTACTCACACAATAGTCGCAGGGCAACAATAAAATTTGCACCATTTAAATCCAATTTTGCACCAGTTTCATCAACTAATGTTAATTCCATACGCAAAATGTTGATTTTTTCCATATATTTGCGCACCTCTGTGACAAGCAATCCATTACTTGGACTTGCATTTATAATAGAACCAAATGCTAATCCATTTGGCACTGATATTTTACAAATAATATTATTACTAATAACACCGGATGAAGTTGGTGCAGAAAAATTGCGAACACTTTGGCCAGACCATTCATTTAATGTTAAATATATATGACGAGGAAGCATCATTATTGCTACTGCAGGTGAAACAAATGTATTACTATATGTTAAATTGTCACGAAATCCCAACATAAATCCCAACGATTTATTAAAACTGTTTTTTAAATAATCAGACGCATCGGTATTAAACGTAAACATATAGTTCGCTGTGCAGGTAATTATGGTTTTCTTCGTAATACTATGTATAGAAAATACAACCGCACCAGCACCATAAGTGGCAGACAGCAATGTATTTATAGCGGATATAACATCCGTAATTGAGGCATAGTAACCAGGGGTTAATGCCAAATTAAGTGTTGCCCCACCTTGTTTAATAACAGTTATTGTATTATTTGAAGCAGTTATATTATAAAACGTATATGGAATACTGACTGAATCCACTTCTAATTGTTTGACACCGGCGATTTTTTCAGCCAAAAACACAGTATCAGTGGATGATGTATTATATAATGTATCCACTGTTACAATATGTTCAATAAGAGATTTTTGCACACCTGACATAATCATATGGGAGCCCTGTTCTTGAATAACGGGACCAAATGTTTTAAGGGCAATATCATTATAGTAACTTTTGCTCATAGTAGTTTATAATTTATTGTAGTTTTTTAACTTGGGATGGTTTTACGACAACATCAATATTTTGAGTTTGTGAACTACCTTCGCTAAAACCTTCATATAAACCAAAATGACGTAGTATAGAAATAATTATCATAAGGGCAATAACCATTAAAACCAAATTTTTATTGCGTTCAGTAAATAACCAGCTTGGCATAATATTATAATAATATATTAGCAATTTTTACAGAGAGATTTTGGCATTGCTTTTACAAAAACCATTGAAAATGGGCGATATACTGGCGGTTTTGATACAACCTTTGGCGTCGGTGTTGGTAGCTTGTGTGCAAAAATAGAGCTTATCATTATTACATTATTTATACAAAAAATTGATTTGTTTTACAAATAAAAACCCATAAACCGAACCCAAAAATGTCAGAACAACCACTAGTATGGACTTGCGAATATTGTTTTTTAGAATACGCCAACAAACCGTGTTGGGAAGAGCACCGATTATGTTGCAAATTTATGCACGAACGTTCTAAAAAAAGAAATACAACACATGTTGATAATCCGGACGACAAGCTACCAAATGAGCGAATGACATACGAGTTAATTAAAAATCTAATGTTTGAATGTGAAATGTTGAAAAAAAAAGTGAGAGAGTTACAAGATCGCACACAAAAACAGCGAAGAAAAATAGACATATTTGCACATTTGCAGCAGCAATCACAACAACCACCTGACACATTTATGAATTGGATAAAGAGTGTAGATATTGAACGTCGGCATTTGGAAGTAACTATTGACCGTGACATTATAAAGGGTGTGTGTGAAGCAATAAGTGACTTATTAGAAACCGATATTCAAATTCCTCTTACTGCATTTTCACATAAACATAATACATTTTATATATATGAACAACAACTTGTAGAACCACAATGGATTATTTTACAAGATACAACATTAGAACAAATATTTGATATTATTTCAAATAGAATTTATAAGGCATACACAAAATGGGAGGAAAATGACACTACGCTACAGAAGGAAACAGAGGAAGTGCAAAACCGACGCACATATAATAGACAAAAAATATTGGGAAATAATATTTGTGAAGAAACAAAATATAGAAAATTTAAAAATTGGCTATATTCAAATGTGAAAAAAAACGTCAGCTCTATAACTGAATATGAATTTAATTAGAACAAGCATTTATAGCCCATCCAAAGAAAACATAAGAGGCTTTGCTGTTGCAACTTGCGGATTAATACGGGTCCTAGGTTTTTGCCCAGGTTTTTGTATGGCTGCAAACCTGTTTTGTCCAGGTTTTTTTAATAACATATTACGTCTATATTCAAATAAGTCCTGTATTTCTTTTTCAATAAAGGGCACTGGAAATAATTCATAATTTCCATTTTTATTGTCTGGATGCAAACACACCAAACAAAGTCCAACCACTTTCATACCATATTTTTCTTCAATAATTGCCTTATACGTGTTAAGTTGCAACGTATAATGCCAAAAATTAGTATCTGGTAAATGATTAATACATTCTGTTATTGCACAAGCACCATAGGGGCTTTCTTTAATAATTTCACGACAGCGCTTCCAATCATAAATAAGAAGAGTTCCATCTGGATTACGATATACCATATCTACTGACCCAGCAATTTTCAATTCTTCATGATAAATCATCCATTCAGTGCGATATGGTAACAAATGTGGATGGTCGGCCAAATAATTTTGAAAATATCTATATTCTACACTGTCGTTTGTTACAGGCATCTTATTATAATAACATTCAATATCATAGTGCATATTTGTGCCTGACCCAGATGCACTATCGCGATTTGCATCCCACATTGCTTTAATATCAGTTGCTGACATCATATAATATTTATAACTTGGGTCTTCTTTATGTTTGCGACTTGACACAATTCCCTGTATAATTTTATCCGCATCAAATTTGGGAAAATGATGATGATTCCATGTTGTAACAGAAGTAAATGTGCGGTCACCATGAACTGTATACACGTGAGTTGGTTCATCAAATTGAATAAATTCATCACGGGGATGAGCATTTACTGTGGCCAAATAAGTAGGTTGTTGCTGCATTTCGGTTGTTTATATATAATTAACGTATCTATATGTACTTACTAACATATGTTTAAAAACAAGTTCAATTTTCTAGAACTTATAAATGCAATATATATAGAAACAACCTAGCATAACACATAACCAAACTATGTTTCAATATTTTGTTTTACACTTTATCCGGGTTATTCAATGGTTTTTTTCAATATTTATTGCAAAAAAACCTCTACCAAAAATACAAACACAAACGAAAGCCCAACCTTTTGAGCAAATTATAAATTTTTATAAAACAACACCGGATATAGAGGCAAACAAAAACATTCAGGAAGACCTATATATTAGAGATAAACGCAATGCTTTATTGGAAGATGAACATAATCCTACTGAAAAAACATGGTCATCGCGAATATTAATGATGCATACAAAAACAGGTAGCAACATTATAATGTATTATAATTGTTTTAAAATGGCTTTTGCATACTATAGTGATAGTCAAATGTTATCCAATGAAGATTTGTATTATGCTGCTATGAAATATGTGGTACAATTCAGATGTCGCGATTTTTTAATTGATATGAAACATTATCCAGACAATAAAATGATTGAATTATTAAAAGAGGAGGATAAACAAATGCAAACAAAAACAAGGGCTTTGTCAAAACCTTCAATAAAGAATTCAGAAAAGCCTTTATCAAAACCTTTGTCAAAACATAAAAAACAATCCGATTATCCATATACAACAAAATTTGTGAGAATTGGAAAACTGTGTGATTTTAATATATTAAATAAACCGAGAGACAAACACATACAACTGGTAAATAAATTAATGTTTAGTGACAAGCCATTACCAACTATGGATAATTTTTTTGATAATTTGATGATTGATGAGGCTGAAACAAAATCATTATTTGTAACAGAGGAAAAACCAAATTCATATGCGGCTTGGAAAAAACAACAACAACAACACACCTAAGTCTTTTTTTCTAACCATTCCAAATAACAATTACTGCGGTCTAATGAAAACAAAAGTCCAAGATGGCTTTTTGCAATATTATATGCAATTAATTCTTTCTCATCCAATGTTTGTAAAAACTGTTCCAATACAGGTTTTTCTTCAGGCATTGGCAAAGGTATAGTTTTAATAGGGCTGTCCAAAGGTTTTTCCAAAGGTTTTTCCAAAGATGTTTTTTGTTTTGTAGAACAAAACATTGGCGCTAGCTTTTGTTGCATAAGCACTTCCTCTTTTGATTTTATGCGAATAACTTTTTTCTTTTGAACTTCCATTGTTTCATTAAAAAGGTTTGAATTTCTAAATCACATATTTGTAAATATTGCAATTCAATTTTTACAAACCGGATATAAACCGAAGGTTTTACCAAAGGTTTTACCAAAGGTTTTACCATATTATCGGTTAACAATGGGTGCACGACGAATAGCCACAACCGGTTGTTGTGGGTCAAGCGCACTACATTCCTCAGCCAATCTAGCTAAGCGCGATTGTTGGTCTTCTTGTTCCAAAGTCTTTGTTATTGTAGTTTTACATGCAGCAGCGCGGCGGTAGGAGCGCGAAAACAAGGATTTATCAACAGGACATGTAGACGGTAATGGCAACACATCTGGTTCAGGACATTCATCCGCAATTTTTCTCAAATTTTTACGTTTTAAACGGTCTAGATAAGTGCTTTGTGACAGCAGTTCATTATTACCTATTACAGGTTTTACAGTCATTTTTGTGCGAGATATTTTATGACTAAGAGCGGCTGCGCCGCTCAATACAGACGATTTTACAACATTTGGGTTATTTAAATTACATAACTCAGATGGCTCTACAATATGTTCATTGCCATGACCATTTCTGTCTTTGGGTACTGCACCACCAAAGGGAGTATGTACTAAATGTCTTGTCACCACGCCTTGTCCCACAAAACCTTGTAAACGGGTGGTTCCATTGATTGAAAATCCCGTTCCGCCACTGATTCCACGCGATGCGGCTGTTTTTCTTTTTAATGCAACTATTGACATCTGTATATTAATGTGTGCTACAGATTTACTGCTAAATTTATCCAAGTGAAGACGTATACATAAACACAGTTGGTGTTGATGACCTCCACATTATAACAAACTGATGAATATGTGTTGCAACCGCCGCTGTTGGATTTGTATATGCTGCTCCATCTGGCCGCTGAAGTGTGATGGATGCTCCATTTACATTAACGGAGGTTTGGTCATAGTAACATGCATCTACGTTTGATGTACTTTTATATAAAATAACAGTAATTGACACACTTCTTCCAACAGTATTTGGAACATTTGTAAATGAAATAGATGTTGGACGTGTTCCAGATGCAACACCTGACACTTCAAAAATAGTTCCGTTTGCACAATTAAATGTTAATGTTGCTGCTGGTGTTGTTCCTGTCACAAACTTTTCTGCAACACCAAATAAATTGAGATTTACACTTGTTAAATCTAAGAAACTGTAACTTGCATCACTTGGATTTTTCAAAAGCGTAACATTTCCAGTCATTTGTGTTGTTCCAGACACATCTAATGCAAATGTTGTTCCTGGTACTTTATTAATTGCCACATTTCTTGTGCCATTGCCCAATTGCACATTGCCATTTAATGTTATAATAGACCCGCCAAATGAAGCATCACCAAACACATTTAATTTACCATTCAAAGACACATCACTACCAACAATCAATTTACCATTGAAAGATGCATCACCAACCAAATTTAATTTACCATTGAAAGACACATCACTACCAACAATCAATTTACCATTAAAAGATGCATCACTAACCAAATTTAATTTACCATTCAAAGACACATCACTACCAACAATCAATTTACCATTAAAAGATGCATCACTAACCAAATTTAATTTACCATTCAAAGACACATCACTACCAACAATCAATTTACCATTAAAAGATGCATCACCAATCGCAACCAATTTGGAACTAGCATCAGCAAGTATAACATTACCTGTAATAGCGGTTGTATTAGTTCCACTTGTATAAGTTTGTTGAATAAGGTCACTCAATGCAATATTAACAGATACATCTGTTATTGCCAAAGAAACATCTGTTCTTAACAAATTGGAGTTTGTGGTTGCCAAATTGGAGTTTGTGGTTGCCAAATTAGACGTAACAGTTGCCAAAGAAACATCTGTTCTTAACAAATTAGTGTTTGTGGTTGATAAATCACTTGCAGATGCAATAGCACTAACCGCACTTGTGTTACCCATATACCAAATTCCATCCGATTTTAACACCAAATTACCTGCAACAGACCCACCCGATTCCACTTCAATACCAGAACCAGTCAAAGGAACTGATGCAGCGCCTTTATTAAGTCTAATAATATTATCACAAATATCTAAATTTGTTACGCTTAATGTGGTGGTTGTGCCAACCACAGTCAAATTAGTTGCATTAATATTACTAACAAACAGTGTATTACTAACAGTTGCATTTCCATTTACATTCAAATTTTTATCCAACACCACATTACCAAATGCAGTCAATTTACCAGCCAATGAAATGTCCGCACCAACAAAGACATTCGCATTTAATGATAAATCCTTTGTAAAAGTGTTTTTACCAGTAAACACATTATCCGCAACCGTGCTTGCACCACTACTTGTCAATCCAGTAACATAACTTTTTGTAACAAAGACATTATTATCCGCGGATGAAAAATCAGTAATAGTTGTTAAAGGCAATTTGGAAAATAAAACATTACCAGCCAATGACACATCACCACCAACATACATTTTACTATTCAAAGACACATCGCCACCAACAACTAATTTTGCACCAAAAGAAACATCGCTAGATGCGCGCAATGTAGTTGTAGAAGCCGCTGCCAAAGTGGTTGTATCAATAACGGTAAGTGTTTTTGCAAAAGACACATCGCCAAGAACACCCAATCTAAAATTGGAATCAGTTAGCACAATATTACCTGTAATAGCAGTAGTATTAGTTTCACTTGTATAAGTTTGTTGTGTTAATTTTACTAATGCTGCATTAGCAGAAACATCTGTTTGTGCCAAATTGGAGTTTGTGGTTGCCAAATTGGAGTTTGTAGTTGCCAAATTAGATGTAGTAGTTGCTAACGAAACATCTGTGCGTTCCAAATTAGAGTTTGTAGTTGCCAAATTAGAGTTTGTAGTTGCCAAATTAGAGTTTGTAGTTGCTAAATTGGAGTTTGTAGTTGCCAAATTAGACGTAACAGTTGCCAAAGAGGTATCTGTAATATCTAATGCGGTTTTACGTGCAATAGCACTTTCACCAAGAGAACTGTTAATATACCATATTCCATCGCTCTTCAATAAAACATTACCCGCAATAGACCCACCAGATTCCACTTCAATTCCAGAACTGTTTGTCAAATTTGGTGCACCTTTATTAAGTGTAATAATATTGTCATTTACAACCATATTTGTGGTATTAATTTGAGTGGTTGTTCCACTAATTTGCAAATTGGTTGCAAACAATGTATCAGTAACAGTCACATTTCCACTTGCAAATCCTTCCACAAAATTGAAATTTTTGCCAGAAATACTCAAATTGCCATTAAATGAGCTATCTCCTCCCACATACAAACGACTGTTTAGAGAGGCATCGCCAGACACTAACATTTTTTGTAAAACATTTATGTCCTTTGTAATGCGCACATTACCAAGAATGCCAACTTCACCATTTAATGATGCATCACTTGCAATAGTAACTTTTTTGTTTAGCGACACGTCACCTCCCACTACAGCATTACCATTAAAAGACACATCACCAGAAACAAACAATTTACGGTTCAACGAGGCATCCTGTATAACTAACAAATTTTGTGATACAGCTGCATCTTTTGCAACCTGTAAATTACCTACAATACCTACTTCGCCATTTAATGAGGCATCGCCAACCACACGCAATTTACCACCAAGTGAAATATCGGTGCCAACACTCAACTTTGCATTTAATGATAAATCCTGCGTAAAAACATTTAATCCAGTAAATTCATTATTAGCAGCCAAATTTGCTCCACCACTAGAACTTAAAACACGACTTATTTCTGTAGTTACGTAACCTTTTGTAACAAAGGTGTTTGAAGTAGCATTTGATACATCTGTAATAGTCTTTGTAGTAGTTGGTAATGTGATAAACAAAGAAGTTCCTGCAACTGCCAAATTACCATTAAGCGAAATATCACCTTTCGCATTCATAGTTTTATGTAATTCCAAATTACCGGCAATATCAAAGTTCGCATTAAATGATGCATCACCGCCAACCATCATTTTTCCAATAACTTCAATGTCCGCACTTGCTGTAATATCACTTGTTACAAACAATTTATGAGCCACGTGAACGTCATCACCAACACGCAAATTACCAAACACATTTGCATGGGAGTTCATAGATATATCACCCGCAATAGTCACTTTTTTATTCAAAGAAACATCACCACCAATCGCGACATTACCATTAAAAGAGGCATCACCAGAAACAAACAATTTGCGGTTCAATGAGGCATCCAATGTTACTAACAAATTCTTTGTTACAGCAACATCATTGGCAACACGTAAATTACCGAGGATACCTACCTCTCCATTTAAGGAGGCATCGCTGGCCACCGTCACTTTCTTATTCAAAGACACATCGCCGCCAACCGCAACATTACCATTAAAAGATGCATCACCCAAAACAAACAATTTGCGGTTCAATGATGCATCCAATGTTACTAATAAATTCTTTGTTACAGCAACATCATTTGCAACCCGTAAATTACCGAGGATGCCTACCTCTCCATTTAAGGAGGCATCACCCGCAATAGTCACTTTCTTATTCAAAGACACATCGCCACCAACCGCGACATTACCATTAAAAGAGGAATCTCCCAAAACAAACAATTTACGGTTCAATGAGGCATCCAACGTAACCAACAAATTTTGTGTTACAGCAACGTCATTTGCCACACGTAAATTGCCGAGAATACCTACCTCTCCATTTAAGGAGGCATCGCTGGCCACCGTTACTTTCTTATTCAAAGACACATCACCACCAATTGCAACATTACCATTAAAAGATGCATCTCCCAAAACAAACAATTTACGGTTTAGCGAGGCATCCAATGTTACTAACAAATTCTTTGTTACAGCAACGTCATTTGCAACCTGTAAATTACCAAGGATACCTACCTCTCCATTAAAAGACGCATCACCAACCGCACGCAATTTACCACCCAGAGAAATATCAGTTCCAACAATTAATTTGGCATTTAATGACAAATCCTGTGTATAAACATTTAATCCAGTAAACACATTATTTGCCGACAAATTGGCTCCACCACTAGAACTCAAAACACGATTAATTTCAGTAGTAACATAGCCCTTTGTTGTAAAAGTATTTGAAGTGGCATTTGAAACATCTATATCAGTCTTTGTGGTTGTTGGCAATGTAATAAACAAAGAAGACCCAGCTACTGCTAATCCACCGTTTAATGAAGTATCCCCAACTACATTAATGTTTCCATTTAATAATGTGTTTCCGGCAACAAACAATTTACGGTTTAGCGAGGCATCCTGAACAACCAACAAATTTTGTGAAACAATTACATCTTTTGCCAAACGTAAATTACCGAGAATGCCCACTTCGCCATTCAAGGATACATCATTTGCTATAGTGACCTTTTTATTCAAAGATACATCACCACTAACAGCCAAATTACCATTAAAAGAGGCATCTCCCAAAACAAACAATTTTTTGTTTAGCGAGGCATCCTGAGTAACTAACAAATTTTGTGAAACAATCACATCTTTTGCCAAACGTAAATTTCCAAGAATACCCACTTCCCCGTTCAAAGAGGCATCACTTGCAATAGTAACTTTTTTATTCAAAGATACATCACCAATTACAGTCAAATTACCGTTTATTGAGGCATCTCCCAAAACAAACATTTTGCGGTTAAATGAAACGTCTTGTGATACTAACAACTTTTGAGTAATTTGCACATTGCCCAACACTAAAACATTTGCACCCATAGAAACATCCCCAATCACAGACAACTTTTTACCAACAGACAAATTACCACTTAGTGCCAAATCATCTTGTTGTAAAGCATTTTTTCCAAGTATTTTGTCAGCGGATGCACCAACATTACGAAATGTCCAAGCACCATCCGCATCTAAATACAAATTCGCGACAATTTGATTAGGAAAACCTTCTACTTCAATGCCGCTACCAACATGTGAGCCAGCAACTGCTCCTCCACCAACATTTAATGTGACTAATTTGTCTTTAACTTTCAAGTCAGTTGTATCTACAGTGGTTGTAGTACCACTAATAACAAGGTTTGTGGCATTAAGTTGTCCAACACTTAATATTTTTGCGGGGTCAATATAGACATTACCTGCAAACGAAACATCACCCACTGCAGTGAGCCTGTTAAATTTATTAAGCCCATTCCAAGAATTATCGGTGTTTAATAAAGCAGTGCCAGCATTGCTGTCAACATAGTTTTTAGTGGCTAAATGGTTGGCCTCTGTTGGTTCAAAATTAGAAATGGGTGCTTTTTCTTGAAATTGAATGTTTCCATACAAATAAGTTTTGTCTTCAAGCGAGTTATAACTTAAACGATTTGTTTTATTAAGAACAATACCAACATTTTCCTCAACACTAGTAACACGTGTAGTTAATGCATTAACACTTGTGTCCAAACCATTTGCACGAGTAGTTAACGACGTAATACTGGTATCAACATTGTTTGCACGAGTAGTTAAAGACGTGATACTGGTATCAACACTGTTTGCACGAGTAGTTAACGACGTAATACTGTTATCAACATTGTTTGCACGAGTATTAAGCACGCCTAAACTAATATCCACTTTATTTGAACTTGTTTCCAAATAACCTAAACGATTTGTGATAGAGGTTAAATCTACAGTGCCTGTTCCAACGGCTAAACCATTAACGTAAATTTGTTTTGCATTAATAGTGCCACTAACATCCACAGTATAACCGGTTGAACCGGGTGTGCGAATACCGCCAACAAACAAATTACCACCAACAATGGTTTCTGGTGTTGTTAAAAGGTCTTCAAAAACTACATTAGATGTATTAAAAAAAGCCGCTGAGTTGTTTGTTGTTACACCGGTTACAGGGTCAACTTGAATATCATTTGCTTGAGCCACTTTATTTGATAAAAACAATTGTTGGTTAACAACTGTGCTTTTACGCGAAGCCATACTTGTTCCCCACATTCCTGGCATATTTGTTATATATACAAATCAATTATAAAAATTCGCAAAATTTATATAATTATGCAAAAACTCTGTTTCACCATCTAAAGTGGTTTTGACACAGCTAATTCGCTAATATATTTTTTATATTTTTCAATAATAGTGTCACAGTTTTGAACAACAACCCCACAATCATCATTATAAACATCACTGAAACATACAATTGGTTCTTGTTGAACAGCTGAAATTGAAATTTCTGTTGCAAATTCTTGAGTAATTTCTTGTAATAAAATATGTGCTAAGTCTTGTGACAAGCAGGAGGTCGGTGACAATGCGTTAACATTTCGGTTTTTTACAAAAGATTTTTTATTGGCAATTAAATAAAACATATATTATTTATTTTTGACAAGTATTTCACAAATAATTGTAAATGACCAATTTGTGCCGTTTAAGTTTACTACGTCACCTTTATCATTCATCAACTTAACCGCCAACTTTTGCAAACGCACTGGACCGAAATATTTACGGTCTTGGTTTTGCAACGAACCACCAAACTCCATATATGGAGCACCAAATTGCAATCCAGATAATTTTAAAGGAATAATTGCAAATATATCTTTTAATACGGGACCAGGCGTATAACTTCGGTTTTTTGTGCGCCGTGCTTCAATAATTTGATTCATTGCATATAATTGTTTTGAATTTAAATTTAATCGTTCTTTATTGGATGCTGATACAGCCACTTTTTTACCTGTTACTGGATCACATTGATATGATACACGTGATGCATATGTTGGTAATGAAATATCACTTTCCAGTGACGTTATTGTCACTAATCCATCATTTACATGATTTTGTATAAAATCGTCCAAAACTATCATAAAATAACTGTAGATATATGTATTAAATATTGAATCTGACTGTACACATAATTGTCCATTAGTTGCATTATATGAATATAAAAATATGCCATGCGTATCAATTCCCGAATATAAATTACTTACGTAATTTTCGGTATCCACATTCTGTGCCGTTATTTGCGTAAAATCTTGTAATGCATATTCTGTAAAAGTATGAAATCCAAGCAGCCATCCTAATGTAGCTTCCCATGTTGCAGTTCTTATACTATTTCCACCACTATTTCCAGTACTACAATAACGAAAACTTACACCATCATAAAAAACAAGCTTATAATCAGTGGGTTGATACTGTTTTTTTATATGCATCTTTATGGTTGTATATTCCGCATTACTGTCTGTTTGTCCTACAACAATAGTTGAACCACGTGTCAGTGGATTCGCATCAAATAATGTTTGTAATGTATCTACTAATCCGGCTCGCGAATAATCTTTTGTGCCAGTATTATCCACCGGTACTGTAAATACTATATCATTTAATCCGTCATCGTCTGCAACTCCGTCATAATATGGTTTAAAAATCACCTGATTTTTGCCTGCTTTGACTGTCATTATATTTGCATACACTTTATTACTTCCATAAATTGAAGAAATATTGGCTGCTTCAAAATCTAATGTGTCAAATACTAAATTATAACTGGTGTCCAGTGCCAATGTTGTCCATGGATTTGTTGTGTCTGTGCTTTCAAATGTGACTCTATAATCATTTGTTGCAAGCGACTTTTGAATACGCAAATTTAATCTAAAAACTTGGTCAATAATTGCTGACAATTCTGAATATTGTAATATGTTTTTACCTGTTTCTGGGTCAACCACAGTATCAAATATATCATTTATATAAGCAGCTAAGTCTGGAAAATTTGCAAATATAATTGGACTGCCAGTACTATTTAACATAACATATAACACATCTTGATTTTGGTTTCCATAAAGAATTTGTGTTTTTGGACTGTATTTTATATATTCACCAGGCGCAATAACCACTTGTGATATATTACTGAAATTTGTTTCCAAAATATAATAATTGGATGATAAATCATCAACAATATTTGGAAACGAAAATGGGGCTTTACTTAAAAAACAATTTGATAAATCAATAATATATGAGGTTTGGTCAAATGTTTTTGTAATATTTAATTGAAAAAACGCTTTATCACCTGATATATCAAAAAATGTACCCGGGTTATTTGCAGTTATATTAAACACGCCATTTTCCAAATTTTGCACCTTTGTTGCATCATTCATTGTAATTAATGCCTCATTTATTTTTGTTTTTAATTGTGACAATGTATATCCAGTGCCAGTTGATGCCTCTAATACAGCCGTATATGTATTTTGTAAAACAGAAAATGCTGGATTTATACAAGAAAAAACAATTTTATTTTTGTTTGCTCCAATCACATAATTTGTAACAGTTGTAGCCGTTTCCGATGTTATTTCAGACAATGTATTTACTAATGCTGGAAATAAAAAACATGAATTATTACCAGTCCATATACGTGTTGTATCATCCAATATTTCACTCTCATCTGGAAATATAACAGCCACTTTTGCATTTACAATATTTTGTGTAGTAAATCGGTTGAGTTTTATGTCTATTTCATAATGGCTATGTCCCGCCCATTC
>JACCDP011218851.1_pt1 | contig 28681 bp, 22 predicted proteins | sample 7445841 | NCBI WGS metagenome assembly JACCDP01 (sample SAMN15323441, study PRJNA562643) | freshwater metagenome | isolation source: river surface water | place: USA:Blue River Watershed | collected 2017-08-17 | reverse complement strand
TCAACAACCGTATTTATGCGAAAGGACGCCACCGTGGATATCAACCCCAGCATCTTCAAGGCGTACGACATCCGTGGCATCTACCCCACCGATCTCAACGAAGCCGGTGCCTATGCCATCGGTCGCGCCTTTGTGACATACCTCAACGTCAGCGAAGTGATTGTCGGCCACGACATGCGCTTGTCGGGGCCATCGATCTTTGATGCAGTCACCCGAGGCATCATGGACCAAGGCGCTGACGTGGTCGAAATCGGCTTGGTCAGTACTGACCAGTTCTACTATGCCTGTGCCCAGCTCGGGCTGCCAGGCATGATGGTCACTGCGTCACACAACCCCAAAGAGTACAACGGCTTCAAGATGGTACGCAAAATGCCCTACTTGCTCAGTGGCAGCGAAGGCATCGGTGACCTGCGTACCATTGTGCAGACGGACGCCTACGCTACTCCGAGCCGCAAAGGTTCCCGACGTAGTATTGACCTCTCTGACGGCTTTGTGTCGCACATGCTCAGTCTTATCGACCTTGATCTGATTGCTCGCGCTGGCCCCATGACCGTGGTTGCTGATACGGGCAATGGTACCGTGGGTCCCATCCTCGAGCGTGTCTACCGCAAACTGCCCGTCAACTTTATCGGCCTCTACCTCAACCCGGATGGCTCGTTGCCGAACCATGGCCTTGACCCGCTGCAACCCGAGAATCGCGCCGAGCTGGAGCAGCGTGTCATCAGTGAAAAAGCCGCAGCCGGCTTTGCCTTCGATGGTGACGGTGACCGATTCTTTGCTATCGACGACCGTGGCCAATTCGTGTCGGGAGATTTTTTCACTGCCATCATGGCGCGCTACCTGCTCAAACGCTCGCCCGGCGCCAAAATCGTCTACGATGTGCGTGCCTCGTGGGCGGTACCGCAGTTGGTGGCGGCAGCAGGTGGCACTGCACTCGAAGAGCGCGTTGGGCACGCCTTTATCAAGCGCCGCATGGCTGACGAAGGAGCGTTGTTTGGTGGTGAGGTGACTGGGCACTACTACTTCAAAGACTTCTTCTTCGCCGATTCGGGTTTGTTGCCATCATTGTTGACGGTAGAAATGCTGGCGCGCGAGCAGACCACGTTGTCGCAGTTGCTCAAGCCAATCGAGGCCAAATATTTCATTTCGGGTGAAATCAACTCCAAAGTAAGTGATTCAGCGGCAGTCATTGCAGCTCTCAGAGCGCGCTACAGTGATGCAAAAATAGAAACACGCGACGGCTTGTCGGTTATTTACCGCGACTGGCATTTCAATGTGCGTACATCCAACACCGAGCCGTTGGTGCGCCTCAACCTCGAGGCCATGGATGCAGCCACCATGGTGGCCCGTCGTGACGAAGTGATAGCAATTATTCGAGGATAAGTAGGCATGCTACGACGATGGGTATCACGCCAATATGGCGTGTCGGATGCGGCGGTCGTGATGGCCGCCGCATTCGGTGTTTCTGCAATTTTGGGTATCGTGCGCCAGACCATGCTCGGCGCCACATTTGGTGATGGTGCCGAGGCGGCAGCCTATTATGCGGCGGCACGCTTGCCTGAAACATTTATCACGTTTGTGGCTGGTGGGTCGTTTACTGCTGCTTTGGTGCCGCTGCTCCTTGCCGAGCGTGACGATGCCCAGCAACAACACCTCTTCCATGTAGTGCTGACCACCGTTGGGGTCGCAGTGGCCGTGCTTTCCCTCATCGGTATTGCGATGACCGAATGGTTTGTGACGACCGTATTGTTGCCTGGGATTGATGTCGATACCCAACAGCTCACGATTAGCGTCAGTCGCTTGCTCTTTGTGCAACCGCTGCTCTTGGCCATCGTGAGTATTTTGAGCGCAGCCTTGACTGCGCATACCCGCTTTAGTGTAATTGCATTGGCATATGTGGTGCATAATCCGACCATCATTCTCGGGATTTGGGTGGCGCAGCAGTGGCCCGCACTCAGCATTTATGCGCCAGCGGCCGGATTGGTGTTGGCAGCGGCCGCCAAACTCGTGTTTGTGGTTATTGGGATGCGCAGCCTCAACTGGCAGTTGCGCTGGGTCTGGCAGCCGCGTTTGCCGCAGTTGCATCGCGTGTTGTGGCTGGCAGCCCCCACTGCTCTCTCCGTGACGGTGAATTATGCCGGCACCATCGTGGATACTTCGTTTGCGGCACAGGTGGGGGTGACGGCGGTGGCCGCGATATATAGTGGCTGGCTCTTGGCCGACATGCCGGCGCGTCTGATTGGCTCCGCCATTGGTCAAGCGGTGTTCCCGCATTTGGCACAGGCTGTTGCGCAACAAGACATTGCCACTGCTCGTCGATTGTTTGTGCGCACGCTTCTAACTGCGCTGGTCCTGACAATCCCCATCGTGTTGGCGTTGTGGCTGTTTGGGCGCTGGGGGATTACGGTGGTGCTCGAGCGTGGAGCATTTGATCAGGCAGCAGGTGACCGCACGTATGCGGTTCTCTTGTGGTATATCATTGGGCTGCCTGCCTATATCACGACTGAGCTGTTGTCACGCATGCTGAATGCCATGCAAAACACGCATACACCGCTCATGACCAACATATTGCAACTCAGTGCCAAATGGGCCATGTTGCGCTGGCTGTTGGGGGGCATGGGGATGGTGGCTGTGCCAATGGCGCATACCGTGACCTGTTATTTCGAGACGTTGGTATTGGCAGTGTTTGTTGGGCGTCGTTTACGGTGAATATGAGGTCATGATGCGGCAATTGCGACAATCGCATGGGGTGTTGCATCCCACACAGGTGCTGGCGCTTGGGTTTATTGGGGTGATTGTGTTGGGCACATTCCTGCTGATGCTCCCCGGCGCAACCGTGAATAACCGTGGGCTTCCATGGCTGGATGCCCTGTTTACCGCCACCTCTGCTGTATGTGTTACCGGTTTGGTGGTCGTTGATACCGGGACTGCACTGACGCGGTTTGGTCAAGTGATTATCCTGTTGTTGGTGCAAATCGGCGGGCTCGGATTCATGGCACTTGCCGCCATGATTGCAGTGTTGCTCGGCAAACGGATTACCATCAACGACCGGGTAATTTTAAAGGAATCGCTGAATCAACTATCGCTCCAGGGCATCGTGCGTGTAGTGCGCTACATCGTGGTATTCACATGTGGGTTTGAGTTGGTTGGGGCAGTTGTGTTGGCATGGGCGTTTTGGCAGAGGATGCCACTCGGGGATGCAATCTACCATGGGGTTTTTCATGCAGTCTCAGCCTTTAATAATGCGGGCTTTGATTTGTTTACTACTAGCCTGATGCCTTACAACACCAACCCCGTTGTGATGATATGTGTGATGTTGTTGTTGACGCTTGGTGGTATGGGGGTACTGGTGTGGGTTAATGCCATGAATCATGGCTGGCAGGTGGCAGCATGGTCGTTGCATACCAAAATTGTCATTGTCACCACCAGTGCACTGCTGATTGTCGGTAGCACGTTGGTCTTTGTATTTGAATATCGTGCGAGTGCATTTGCGGATTTTTCATTGGGCGAAAAAATGCTCAATAGCGTCTTTCAAAGTGCTACATCGCGTACCGCTGGTTTTTTTAGTGTGAGTATGACGTCGCTTACCACGGCCACCATCGTGGTTATGATGATTTTGATGTTTATTGGTGCCTCGCCAGGCTCGACTGGTGGTGGTATCAAAACGACCACGTTTGCCTTGGCAATCTTGACCGTCTACAACGTATTGCGTGGCCGTAGTGAAATCCATGTGTGGCAGCGTACGGTCACTGCGCCACTCTTGCTCAAATCCTTTGCCGTGGTCTTTGTGGCGATTTCGTGGGTGATGGTAGCAACGCTCATTTTGACGGTCACCGAGTCTGCACCCTTCTTGTGGTTGGTCTTTGAAGTCGTCTCTGCGTTTGCGACGGTGGGACTCACCCTCGGTGTCACCCCAGAATTAACGGATATCGGTAAATTTGTGATTATTGCGACGATGTACATCGGGCGGGTGGGCCCACTCACTCTGTTTGCAGCGCTGATGCTGCACACGAAAATTCCACCGTATCGCCATGCCGAAGAAAGCGTATTGGTCGGCTAGAATGAGGACACGATGAAGCATATTGCAGTAATTGGGCTCGGTCTCTTTGGAACGAGTGTGGCCGAGACGCTGGTGCAACAAGGGCATTATGTGCTGGGAATCGATATCAACGAACAGCGCGTACAACAACTATCGCGCCAGCTCAATCAGTGTGTGTCGGTGAGCAGTGTCGACGAAGAGTCGCTTTTGGCACTCGGTATCAAAGAATACGATGCGGTAGTTGTGGCAATTGGTGATATCGAAGCCAATTTGATGGTCGTGCAGACACTACAAGAGCTTGGCGTCAAGCGGGTAATCGCCAAAGCGGTGAGTCATCGGCATGGCCGGGTATTGCAACGGCTCGGTGCGGCACAAGTTATATTCCCCGAACACGACATGGGTGTACGTACCGCGCACAGTTTGAGTGGAGATCGCATTATCGACTATATTGAACTCTCGCACGAGTACAACATTGTGGAAATCCAAGCCCCCCGGCAGTTTATGGGGAAGACACTCGACGAAATCGATTTACGCAAACACTATCGTGTCTCACTGATTGCCATCAAAACTACTACAGACGTCTTGATTTCACCACCTGCTGAAACGGTGATTACGCCACAGAGTGTGTTGGTCATGATTGGCAAGAATGAAGACTTGACCATTTTTTATGACTAACGTGAATACGTGACAACAGCGAACCTGTTACAATCAAATGTCATTACTGACACATGGTGACCGCACATGATAGAGGAATATACAGATGCACAAACGTGGTGATGAACATAATGTGACGCCACATGCTATGGCGCAGGGTGGTGATGTTGTTGCCCGTATTGATGGCATGGCCTGTTTTGTCAGTGGTGCTTTACCTGGTGAACAGGTTCATGTAGTGATTACCGATGTGCAGAAAAATTTCCTCAAAGCGGATGTCGTGACAATCCTGACCCCATCGCCAGTGCGGATTCCACCACGCCTCGCTGATGCTCCGCATATGGAATGGCAACATATCGAGAATACGGCGCAACGAGATTTTAAGGCGCAGATTTTACATGAACAACTGACCTATCTGGGCAAACTTGCAGCTATTCCGGCAGTAGTACAACGCCCGGCTTCACCCCCATGGCACTACCGCAATACAGCGCACCTACACGGCTACGGGACTTATTTGGGCTACAAAAGCGACAAACGTGCCCATGTCACCGAGGTTGCCGATGATCCGTTGCTTCACCCCGTGCTCCAAGAAGCCGTGACAGCGCTACGCAACGTGGTGCGTGCACATCAACTCCCCGCGCGCACCCCATGGCAAGCCACGTTGCGTGTCAGTGAGACGACTGGTGCAGTGGTAGCGGCGTTTGATGAGCTCCCCAATCGTGATGCAATTGCAGTGCGGGCTGCATGGGTGGCAGCGTGCCCAGCGGTAGTGGGTGTGCGGATGCCCTATGGCGTCTATGAGGGCGACGATACGATTACCGAGACCCACTACGGATTGACGTTGCATCTTGGTGCAAAGACGTTTTTCCAGGTCTCGCTCGCAGCTGCTCGTGCACTCTGTGATGCAGTCATTGCCGGGCTCGGTCCCACTGTTGCTGAGTGGCGCATCCTTGATGCCTACTGTGGGGCAGGCACATTCACGTTGCCCCTTGCACAACGTGCCCAACGCGTGATTGGCATCGAAGAATATGCGCCAGCAGTCGATAACGCCATGCATAATGCCCACATCAACGGCCTCGAAAATGTTGCGTGGTACACGGCTCCTGTCGAAAAAGCAATTTCGCAGATCAGTGATATTGATGCTGTGGTGCTCGATCCACCACGGCGAGGGTGTCATCCAGAAGCGGTGCACGGCATATTGGCATTGTCACCACAGCGCATCGTGTATGTGTCGTGCCATCCAGGGACCTTGGCACGTGATGTACAGGTGCTGGTCGCTGGGGGCTATCGTGTCACATCCGTGACGAGCGTGGATTGCTTCCCACAGACGGCACATGTCGAGAGTGTGACGGTGTTGGAGCGGACGGTATGAAACTCATCCCTGCGACGGTCGCCGATTGTGCACACTTGGCTCATATGAATCAACAGCTCATCATCGCCGAGGGATCCGATAACCCCATGAATCATGCCCAACTGACTGCCCGCATGCAGGGCTTCTTGCAAGGGACGTATCAGGCATGGCTGTTTGAATCTGCACATGGAGTGGTCGGCTATACGCTGGTTGATATGGCGCGCAATCCCCGCTATGTGCGTCATTTTTATGTGGAAGCACCGCAGCGCCGCCAAGGAATCGGGCGCCAGGCATTCGCCTTGCTCAAGGCGCAACTCGCCCACCAACCAGTCGAACTCGATGTACTCATCACTAATCCGGCTGGTCTGGCATTTTGGCAGGCACTTGGACTCGTCCCGCGAAGTATCTGTTTACGTGGGTAAATGACATCAAAATGATGTTATAATGATGTAAACTTGTCTTGTTGCGATCATACAAGGGTACATATGCAGACAGCACCAACACAGTGGGTTCGGCGGTTTGTGGTATTTTGGGTGAGTCAGACGGTGGCACGTTTTGGTGGCGCCTTTTCAAATTTTGCGTTGGTGTGGTGGGTCACCAAGACATTTGGATCGGCCACCGCACTTGCCACAGGGACGTTACTGAGCATGTTGCCGGGGATTATCTTTGGCCCATTCATCGGTGCCATCGTCGATCGGCACAACCGCAAAGTATTCATCGTAGCGAGCAATCTCATTTTTGCGACGAGCGCATTGATCCTGTACCTCTTATCGCACTACGGGTTGCTGCAACTGTGGCATTTGTATGTCACGATGTTTGTGAATTCGTTGGCAGGGCAGTTTCATTTCATGGCGATTTCGGCGGTAACGCCATTGATGGTTCCTGAGGCCGAGCTGCAACGCGTGTCCGGGTTTAATCAGCTTCGTGAGGGGGCAGTATCGATTGTGGCGCCACCCTTTGGTGCGTTGTTGTTGGAATTTATTCACCTCGATGGGATTTTGCTTCTCGAGATGTGTTTGGGTGTGGCGGCGGCACTGATGATGCTCACTGTCGTGGTACCGGCGTTAGTCGCGCCGCCACTGGAGTCTCGGCTGAGCATGTGGCAAGACACCAAAGCCGGCATCTCGTATGTTGCCAGCTGGCCCGGATTGATGGCGATTTTGGCAGTTGCCATGTTGTTGAACCTCTTTCTGACACCCGCATTTACCTTGCTCCCCTTGCTCGTCAAGGACCACTTCAACGGTGGTGCCATTCAGTTGGCCTGGTTTGAGATGGCTGTTGGCATCGGCATGATTGTGGGTTCCGTACTCCTCGGCGTGTGGGGCGGGTTTAAGCGGCGCATGACAACCATGGCATGCGGTTTGGTCGGCATGTCATTGGCGGTCAGCGTCTTGGCGTGGGTCAGTGGTAGTGGCTTGTGGTGGGCGATTGGGGCGATGGCGCTGATTGGATTGACCCAGCCGTTGACCAATGGCCCACTGTTTGCGATTTTGCAATCCACTGTCCCCGTGGAGTTGCAGGGGCGCATCATGGGTTTGATGGGTAGCATGTCCGGGTTGGTGGCGCCACTTGGCTTGGCGCTCGCGGGTCCGGCATCCGATTATTTTGGCTTGCAGATTTGGTTTCGTGTGGCGGTCGTCATCATGTGGGGATTGGTACCGCTCATCCTGTTTTGGCCCACGCTGCGCAACCTCGAAGATCAACACACTGGAGCCCGTGCATGATGTCACGACGCACACTGTATCGGCGTATCGGTTATGGCGTCTGCGTATTCAGCGCATTCCTCGTGCTTGCGTATATCGGTATGCGGAGTGCGATGACGGTGGTTGCTGGGACCCATGATACGTGGTACGTGCGACAGTGGTACGACCCTGAGCAAATTGCAGGTCGTACGATGCGTTGGTCTGCGCCACAGGCGTCGGTGACATTCCCTGCCATGCGTACAGGCTTCCATGTCGCAGAGTTGTGGTTGCTCAACGGGCGCCCCAACGGTACGCCTGCACAGCTGGTGACGGTCACGGGAGCAACCCCTGCGTTGCGCATAGCGGTTGAGGGGTGGCAAATGCGACGCTATGCCGTGCTGTGGCATGCGCCCGCGTATGCGTGGGGTGACGACGTGACGTTGACAGTCGCCAACGCAGTGCTCACCGCAGAGCAACGCCAAGTAGGCGTGTTGCTAGCGCAATTGCGCACTACACCGACCATGATTGCTTCGGTGTGGCAGTCATACGTGGCAATCATCCTTGCACTAACTGCGCTCACCCTCTGGCTCTGGTTGAGCCTGCTCGATGTGCAGCGCACCGTATTCCGCGTAGGGCTGCCGTTGCTGCTTGTGAGTGCCCTTGCCGTGGCACTCGTGCTTCGTCCCGTAGAAACACTCCCGTGGCTGCAATGGCCGTTGGTATGTCTGCTGGCAGCCGTCGCTTGGCAGGGCTGGGTGCGCCTGATGGGCTGGGTGACTGTCACTCCCCAGGGGCGGCTCGGTGTGACGGGTCACGTCATCCCGCTGCTGATGGGGAGTGCATGGCTAGTTATGCCGTGGCTCCAACACGCGGTCATGGCTGCTGGTATTTATGTGCGCGGGTTTGCAGTGTATCCCTTTGCGTTGCTGTGGTGGTGTACACTTGCACTGGCGGTACTGGGTGGGCTGAGTCTGGTGGCGCGCTGGCGGCAATGGCACTGGTGGGAATCTGTCAGTCAATGGAGCGTTGCAGCCGTGTGTAGTGTGGCCACGATTCGTTATCTCATGAGCAGCTGGCAGGCGCTCCACCACGTCGGTAGTGCTGATTTCGATGTATGGGTCATCGCAGCACGCCGCTGGGTGGCGACAGGGTCATTCTATGATGTGCCACAGATTGCGGGTGACGTCTTTGGCTATGTGTACAAATATCCGCCACTGTATGGCATGTTGTTTATTCCATTGGCTGGCTACAACGAAATGGATCTACTCCGCATCTATCGTGTCATTGATATCGGGTTGCTGGTATGCACTGCAATGATCTGGTTGCATATTATCAAACCACGTCAGTGGGGTTGGTGGTTGGGGGCGTTGTGCATCTGTGTCAATCTGAACCCGGTGTTGGAAACGCTCAAATATGGTCAAATCGACATCGTGGTCGTGTGGTTGTGTAGCATCATCTACTGGTGCCTGTACCACGAGCACGATGATGTGGCTGGATGGCTCGTCGCACTGTTGATTAGCATCAAAATGTACCCTGCCGTGTTTCTCATTTGGTTCGTGCTCAAACGGCGTTGGTATGCGGTACGGGGCACTGTTGTTGGTGGTATCATACTCAATCTTGTGACGATGGCGGTGGTAGGGTGGCAAGAATACTACACGTTTGTGTTTGCCGTGTTGCCGATTATTGGGGGTACCACGGCATATATTGAAAACCAAACAATTGCGGCATTTGTGGCACGACTCGTGGCGCCATCATACCCGTTGGCCCCATTTGCTGATACCATCGTTGCACCAGTGACAACCCTTGTCTCACTCGTCGTGTTGGTACTGCTGTTTGTGGTGGCAGCCAAGCCTGTGCCACCTCGTCACCCTGTATATGCATTGCAGTTTGGGATTGTGGTCATGATGACGGCACTCGCTATTCCGGTGGCGTGGATTGGTTACCAGGTACCACTATGGCTGGTCTTCATTGCAGTACTGTGGTATGCAGTACCACGCACCATGATCTGGTGGCAGGCGACGTTATTGGCGGGGAGTTTTGCCTTTATCGGGTTTGGCAATTTTCTCAGTTTCGTGTTTGCCGTGGATGTGGGCTGGTTGACTGTCATCACCGACTCATACAAACTCTATGGGATGATTGTGTTGACTGCACTCCTGTGTGTGTGGGTGTGGCAGACTGCACCAGATGCACCAGAAAGACCATCACTCGGATGATGGGCTCAACACGTGTTCACACATATAATGCACGTGGCGGGTGTGGACGACGTTGCCACACCAAACATAGCCGGCGCGGTGCGCAAATTGATGCGATTCACTGACTTCTGCATACAAGTGACACCAGAGCGCATGATGCCCGAGGCTGTGTGCGAGTGCATGGGCGCGCTGGATTGCCCACAACCCGACGCCGCGTCGTTGAAACGATGGCAACACGCACATGTTGTACAGGTACCCTGCACTTGGCGCCGGGCTAAAGAGCGAGATGTCGTACCACGATGGCGGGGTCGGGGCAATTGCATACGTCGCCACGCATACTCCCATGTAGCTGATGACCATGATGTGATGATCGGTCATGTGGCGCTCCATTTGGCGAATGGTGGTGGCGATCCCCCAGGGACCGATACCATAACGCACCCGTAGTGTGGCAGCACTGTCGTCTAGCAACGTCTGTAATAACGGGAAGTCCATGATGCGCGCTCGGTGCATGGTCAGTTTATTGAGATGTAATGCGGTATCTGGTTGCGCGGACATGCACACACCTTCGTGATTAATGCGTGTTATGGGGCAATCAATTTGCTATGCACTATAGTACCACATCAATGAGTACTTTGCATAATACGCTTTTTTTGCGAAAACGCAACTTTCGCGCGGTCAGGGTATTTTCATCGTTATAATGCATAGCAGTGAGTACACAAGCGAGAGAACTATGCAATACCCCCATCTTGTGCGTCGTGTCGTTTTGGCAATCATACTGCTCATCAGTGGTATCGGGCTGTGGCACGTAGTCCAGACAAGCAATCACCGTCATGCCATGGTGACCGTTGGCGTATATGACACACGTTGGCTAGATGGTGTCTATGCGAGCGAGGGGGATGAATTTACGTATCGCTGGACGATGCCCCAGAGCACCGTGCGATTGCCTGTAATAGCGAATACATGGCTGATTGGCATGCTCGAGTTGCAATCAGGTCAGGCAGTTGCAGGCCCTCCCATCGAGACGGTGGTGCAAACCGACCACGGGCAGCGTATCGTGCTGCCCGTAGTGCAGGCACCGCGCCAGTTTCACGTACTTGTGGCACCACAGACCACGCCGACGTGGGCTACCACGCTCGAAATCGATGCTCCACGTCAGCGTGTTGCTGGTGATAATCGTGACCTCGGTGTGGTATTAACGCGCTTTGGCACGACGCCGACGACCCCTGTGCACGGGTTGCCGTATGCGTTTTGGATGGCACTTGCTACCTGGGTGTTGGTGGTAGGTGGCATCCGATTGCTTGATTACTCATGGATGCGCGCTGTTGGTGTGGCGAGTATGGTGACATTCAGTGCGAGTGTCATTGTGGCATGGTACGTCGTCGAAACGCTCCCGCACTGGCACTGGTTGGTGGCATGGTTGGCGATTTGTGTGCTTTGGCTGATTGTGATACGCATCACCCGTCTCACTGAACAAGATGCTCAAGGTCGCTGGATGGTCGCTGGCGCCGCAGTACCGTTGATATTGGCTCTGGCATGGTGGATGTTGCCCCTCTTTCAGTTTGTCTTGGTCGCAGACAACATCTACATCAGGTATTACACATATCAAGCGTGGATGGGGTCCGTGGTGCTTGCCACGCTCGGCGTAGGAGCAGCGGTTGCGTGGATCCAACGAGGTCGTCCATGGGCCATACCACATCTGCATCTGTGGATTCTCTTTGGTGGTTTATTGGTTGTATCCATCTTTCATCAGTTGCGTGTTGCTGCTCCCATGTTTCGCTATGGGAGTGGTGATTTCGACATTTGGTTGACTGCTGCCCGCCGCTGGGTTGAGACAGGTATCTTGTATTCTGTCGACAAGGCAGTTGCAAATCCGTTTGCCGTCTACAAACGCCCACCATTTTATATCATGCTCTTTACGCCGTTTGTGTATTTCGACAACAAAGTCGTGCTTGATGCCTATCGTTGGTTGAATATTGTGCTCTTTGTGGCGACGGTGGGCATCTGGCTGCAGATGATGCGTGTGCAACTGGTGTGGTGGTTGGCAAGTATTGCACTGCTGATGAACTTTCAAGCACTCTATGACACGATTGCCTACGGGCAGACGGATGTCGTGTTGCTCTTTTGTTTCACCGTGATGTTGTGGACCACCCGTATGCGCCGGGATGGCTGGACGGGTGGTGTGATTGCATTTCTGACCATGTTCAAAATATATCCCGTCCTGTTGTTGGTGTTTTTGCTCATCAAACGGCGTTGGTGGGCACTTGGTGGTTTTGTGGTGGGGATGATTGTCTGTAATGCGCTTGCGATTGCAGTGATTGGCTGGGATATTCACGTGCAATATGTGACACAGGTCTTCCCGAGTATTGGTGGGACAACGTCTTGGATCGAGAACCAAACCATTGCAGGTTTTGTGACACGATTCTACGCTGAACCCTTTATCATGCTCCGTTTCCCGATAAAACCAATTGAGCAATTCGCCACCGTGCTGTCGGCCATATTGTCGGCGCTCGTGTGTCTGGCTGCGCTTCGTGATGTCGACGAAGACCAGAGTGCATTTGCGGTGCAGTACGGCATGTTTGTGATTTTGATGGTGGTGGCAATCCCGGTAGCGTGGATGCACTACACCACACTGTTGTTGTTGGTCTTTTTTATCATGCTGTGGCACTTCCAAGCACACCGTGTCTCATTGGCCATGGTAGCAGGCGTGGCCGTCAGTTATGCGCTGGTCGCCTTCGGTAATTTTCGCAGTTTCAACTACCCAACCCATTTGGGGATTGTATCGATTCTGTTGGGGTCATACAAGTTCTACGGCATCATGTTGCTGACTGGACTGATGCTTGCAACCATCTGGCAGCGCCACGAATCATGGGCGGCACGCTGGGTTGTTGATGCACAGCGGTTGTGGGCGTTTATACGCGCCCGACGTGCATCGCCACACTAAAGGTAAACGGCATCGGGTAATTGCTATCGCCATTCCAGGCTGCACGCAGGGCTGCGACCCGTTCTGCCACCGGGTCGCGGCCCGTGTCTTTGTGGTAGCGTCGCACCCCCGACCAGGTGCCCAGATAGCCGATGAGACGCTCAAGGGTGAATTGGGCGGTCATGGCTGGTGGCGTATAGGGGATGCGTGTATAGGGGAAGGGCAGTTTGGCATAGCCGTCGTCTACGTGGTCGCGATCAGCAGGCCACCATGGACGGGTATGACTGTACATCTCGACGATGATGTCAGTGATGGCTGGTGTGCTCTGGAGCAGTGAATAACTCCAGACTGCGACGATGCCGCCCGGACGTACGATGCGTTGTACCTCACGGTGGAAGGCATCCACATCAAACCAGTGCATGGCTTGTGCCACAGTCACCAAGTCGACGCTGTGATCTTGCAAGGCGCTGTGTTCGGCACGTGCTACATACGGTGAAATCTTGGGGTGTGCTGGCATGGCCACCACTTGCGTATCTGCCACATCGCTGGCGTAGACGTGTTTGACATAATTTGCAAGTTCAAGGGTGGCTTGCCCGTTGCCACAGGCCACATCGAGTGCCACGGCCTGTGCGCCCCCGGCGAATGCCGCCACATCAGCGATGAGTTGTGGTGGGTAGGTGGGGCGAAAGGTCGCATATTGGTTGGCAACATCACCGAAATGACTCTGGACTGGACGCATTGCAAGCCTCATTCTACGACTATCTGATGCCCGGCAGCGGTTAACGCGACCACGGCTTCGGCGTATCGACTGCTAGGGACGAGGATGTAGTCGGTGTTGTAGGTGGCCAGCGTAAAAATAGGCACGCCAGCAGTAGCAAGTGGCTGGGCCACACGCACCATGATGCCTGTGAGCGTCAAATCAAACGCCCCCATGAATTGCAGGCAGCGCCAGCCGTCATCGACCACGGCGCCAGCAGGTGTCATGTTGCTGGCGCAGACACCTGAGAGCTCGTTGGCGGTGCGAATCACACACACAAACGCACCATCCGGCCACGCAGGCAGTGGTGCATCGCATGGTAGTTGCCAGATGGCGTAGGATGCAGGCAAGACACGCAACGTGAGCATGGGGCTCCTCGTCAGCGCTGCCGCTAGTTGTCGGCAGCGCTGGTGATGTGTGGTTAGACTACAAAATTGACCAGTTTGCCAGGCACCACGATGACTTTGCGGATGGTAGCGTTGCCGATCAGTTCCTGGATGCGTGGGCTATTGCGTGCCCATGCCTCGAGCTGGGCTTCGTCAGCGGCGGCAGGTACCATGATGCGACCACGGACTTTGCTGTTGATCTGGAGCACGACTTCGATTTCGCTGACCAGCAACGCGGCATCATCCCATGCGGGCCAGCCGGCGTCGTAGACGCTACCTGTGCCCCCAAAGGCGGCGTACAGCTCTTCGGACAAGTGTGGTGCAAAGGGGCTGAGCAGGCGTGTAAAGGCGTGGGCTACTTCGCAGTAGACCGCACCGACGGGGTGCTCGCTCCGGTAGCGTTGTACCTCGTTGAGCAGCTCCATCATGGCCGCAATGGCCGTATTAAAACGGAATGATTCCGTGTCTTGGGTGATTTTGCGGATAGCCACATGCAGGGCGCGCCACAAGTCCTTTTCGTGGTCTGCAACACGTGCAGTGGTGACGGAGTTGATGGCATGTGCGCTGACGCGTTCGCGCTCGCTCAAAAAGAGCGCCATGATGCGATTGAGGAAGCGCTGGGCGCCGGCGACACCTTCGTCTGTCCACTCCATGCTGTTTTCGGGTGGGGCGGCAAAGAGCACCACAATGCGTGCCACATCTGAGCCGTATTGGCGCACAAATGGGCCGACGGGGATGCCGTTGCCGGCACTCTTGGACATGGTGACAGGACCACTGACTGCCTCAAATCCCTGGGTGGGATCGCCTTCGAGCGTATAGCCGTGTGGTTTGAGTGCTGCCCGTGCCGCATCTACGGTCAGTGAGCCACCAGGCAGCTCCAGTTTGCGGCGCAATTCTTCAGGGAATTCGACGCTACCCGTCGTGTGTGGCAACGGTGTGCGTACACGGCGTTGCACCATGCCCTGGGTAAAGAGCGCTTCAAATGGCTCGTCGTAGGGCACCAAGCCTTCGTCGTAGAGCACTTTGGTGATAAAGCGCGAGTAGAGCAGGTGCAAGATGGCATGCTCGATGCCACCGATGTACTGGTGCACGGGCATCCAGCGATTGATTTTGTCTTTGGCAAAAATCTCGCTGTCGTTTTGTGCATCGGGAAAGCGCAAAAAGTACCACGACGAATCCACGAACGTATCCATCGTGTCGGTATCGCGTGTGGCAGGCTGACCACTGACGGGGTCGGTCGTATTGACCCAAGCGGTGGCGGCGGCCAGGGGAGATTTGCCTTTGGGCAGGTAGTCGTCGACTTTGGGGAGCTCGACGGGCAACCGTGGGTCGGGCACCATGGTGCCGTCTGCCAGGTAGAGCATGGGGATGGGCGCACCCCAGTAGCGCTGCCGGCTAATCAGCCAGTCACGCAGGCGGTAGGTGGTGGTGCCGTTGCCTTTGCCGTGCTGTTGCAACCAGGCAATAGCCGCCTTGACGCTTTGTCCGTCGCCTTTGCCTGCAGGGATGCCATCGAGTGGCCCTGAATTGACCATTACGCCCTCGCCGGGCCACGATTCGGTCATGGTGGTGCCATCGAGTGCTTGCCCGGTGGGCTGCACCACCACGATGATATCGAGGCCGAATTGGCGTGCAAAGGCGAAGTCGCGCTCGTCGTGTGCAGGCACTGCCATGATGGCGCCGGTGCCGTATCCCATCAGCACGTAGTCGGCTATCCAGATGGGAATCTGGGCGCCATTGACGGGATTGGTGGCATACGACCCCAAGAAGACTCCACTTTTTTCACGGGCTGTGCTCGTACGATCGATTTCTTTGGTGAGCTTGGCTTTGGCCACATAGGCATCGACTTCGGCTTTTTTGGCAGGGGCAGTCAACTGTGCTACAAAGGGGTGTTCGGGGGCAAGTACCATGAACGTGGCTCCCCACAGCGTGTCAGGGCGCGTGGTAAAGACGACCAAATCACCTGCAGCGCTCGCAAAGGTGACTTCGGCACCCTCGCTTTTGCCGATCCAGTTGCGTTGCATGGTTTTGACTTGCTCGGGCCAGTTGGGCAGCTTGTCGAGGTCTTGGAGCAAGCGCTCTGCGTAGGCGGTAATTTTGAAGTACCACTGCTCAAGCTCGCGCTTTTCGACTTTGGCTCCACTGCGCCAGCTGCGCCCCTCGCCATCGACCTGTTCGTTGGCCAGCACCGTCTGGTCGACGGGATCCCAGTTGACCAGTGATTTGGCACGGTAGGCCAGCCCACGTTTGTAGAGGAGCTGGAAGAGCCACTGTGTCCACTTGTAGTAGTTGGGGGCACAGGTGGCCAGCTCGGTGCTCCAGTCATACATGATGCCGGCAATGTTGAGTGAATTTTTGGACTCTTGGATGTTGGCGTTTGTCCAATCGGCTGGATTGATACCACGTTTAATGGCCGCATTCTCGGCAGGCAAACCAAAGGCGTCCCATCCAAAGGGATGCATCACATCGTAGCCGCGTGACACGTACAGGCGTGTCAGTACGTCGCCAATGACGTAGTTCTTGAGGTGGCCGATATGCAAATCACCGCTTGGGTAGGGGAACATTTCCAAAATATAGCGGTGTGGTGCATTGGGGCGGCGGCCCGCATTGAAAATACCCTCTTTGGCCCAAAATTCACGCCACTTTGGCTCAATAGATGGGTCAAAACGATCACGTTTACTATCAGTCATACAGGTGGCTCCTCGTGTGGGTGGCGATAAAAAACCTCCCCCATAGGTGGGAGAGGGTCAAGTGCGTGGCATAAACCAAACTCGTCACACACATGACCCGCGCATGCGGGGTAGTAAGCGACGTAGTAGTAGTGGGTGTGTGGCTGTTGCCATAGGAAATACGTCTATCCTCACCATGTGTGGGGCAATCGTGCTATGCGCAAGTATAGAGCGCATCTACAGGCTTTGTCAAATATGTTTATGTCGGGGGGCATTACACAATGACGAATGAAAACAACATGTAATGACAGGTCACAGGTCGGCGTAGCATAATATGCGCTTGGAAGGTGCAGAAATGCACAGAACAATGATGGTTCGGCTACCCATGACAGATGTGTTGTCGGCGGGGAGTGATTAGATGCGCTGCACACACCGGTAGGGCACATACCATGCGCCCGAGCCTGCGCCATCGCACCAGACCTCATTTCGCAGCATGGCATGGTGGATGGGGAACGGAAGCATCGTTCAGTGTCGTCATCTTTTCCATCGTTGACGCACATCATGCATACGCAAGTGGCGATGTGCCCGTCTGTGCTCATTGTATGGATTTGCGTGTCATCACGAGCCCCACGATGGGCAATGCGAGTGGGATGTAGAAATACCCTACACCCCAATGTGACCAGGCGGTGGCATAGGCAAATGGTGCGGATTGTTCGTAGAGACTGACGGCAATCACCCCGCCACATTCGATGATGAGCCCGATGCGTAATGCGCGTATCTGGCCATACCACGCCCAATAGGCGATGCCGAGGTAGAGGATGCCGGCAAGTGCTGACAGATGTGTGGGTAGTGCAAATTGTTGCTCCACGGTGTACTGCCAGAGGGCGCGACTACAGACGGCAAATGCCCAAAATGCATAGAGTGTGGCCATACCAGGGGATTGGTTAGTCATGGTAGGGCTGCTCGGCGATACAATTGATGACTGCCAAAGTGCAGATGATGAATGCATAGATGACGTTATAAACAGCGTTATTGGCCTGGTGTCGTGCTGAGGTGATGCCGATGCTGGCACAACAGTGCATTAACACCATCATTACACCCCAGATAGTGGAGGGGATATACCAGAAGCTGGTCCGTCGCATCCAGTGTAGTGACATGGGTGACTCCTATTAGCGCAGGCAACGTGACAATTACATTGCATGTTGGTGCATACCCATCATAACAAATGGACAATCAAACAAGGTATGGTATAGTTTATTACGATTGGTAGTACGTAATTAAGAGGAGATGTGCACCGCTATGGCGCAGTCGCCGTTTCTCTTACCCAATGGGGCCGGAAAAGCTGCTCGGCGTGGCTTGTCCAACAAAATAGTCATGCTTGATCGGGCGCGGCGGCGCGGTATTGCCGTGCCTGATGCGCATATTCTCTTGGATGATGCCTGGCGCTTTGTGCAAAACCAAGAACTGGTGGTGCGGCGTGATGGTATGGTGATGCCGCGCAATGTTGATGAATTGCTCCAGGCCATGCATATCTTTCATAGTATGAGTGACCTTGCTTCTCGTATCACGGTGCGCCCGTTGTTTGTGCGTGACAGCGAACATGAAATCCAGCAACCAACCATGATTAGCAAGTTGCGTGTGGATCGTCGTGACCCACAGGCCTTAGCGACCGCGATTTGTGCGGTATGGGCGGCAGCAGGCCCCCTGCCCGCACATGTGCGCCGTGACGTGTTGCTGATGAGTATGGTGGATGCACAACACGCAGGTATGGCGGTGAGTGAGCCGGCATACGAAGATGATTTGGTGAATTTTACTGCTGGTTCGGGGGAGCAGCTCGCACGGGGGCATTCGGCTGGAATCACATTGACGTTGCCTCGTATCATGCGGGGGGAGGTACCGAATGCCAATTTACCTTTTGCACAGCGGTTACAGCAGTTGATGCGCCAGATTCGTGCTGTTTTTGGGGATACACCGTGGGAGCTTGAATGGGCCGATGACGGGACCACGTGCTGGTTGTTGCAGATGCGTCCCGTGGTGCAATCGCCACGGCGGAATGAACGCCTCGGTCTCGGTGAACTCCGGGAATCTATATCTGATATGCCATCGTACTTTATGAGTCAGCTGTTGCGCAGTACAAGTGCAGGTGTGTATGCCCGGTGGCATCAACTCGACCGCTCTTTTACCACAGAGCGGCAACTCATTGAACTGTATGCGGGGCGCCCACGGTTTAACTACAGCTTGTTGGCTGATATGCTGAGACGCTGGGGGCTGCCAGGCAGTATTGTTGGTGATCTCAACGATCCAATGTTGGCAGCAGTTACGTATCAACCAGCACGTACATGGCGGCAATGGTGGCGTATTCTGCATATTGGCTGGGACACGCTGCATGTGCCGCGCGCTGCGCTGCAAAAAATGCGCACACTGTACGCACGAGCACGTGGCTTTAATGGTGATGTGGCTGATGCAGTCGCGATCCTGCATGAAACCACAGTCACGCAAATGTATGCGAGTATGGCGCTGGCACGAATTATTGGCCCACTCGAAATGTGGATGCGGCGGCGGCGTGTATATGCCGAATGGAGTGGTCGCTATCGCTCACTCAATCGTGCCATATTGGCGGATCTGGCCCCGGTACGCCTCTATTTACAAAAGCGTCCGGATATTTTTGAGATGCTGCGACATCACACATTACCTAGTGATGCGGTCTTTGCCGGAATGTGGGAAGAGTTGCTTGCGCGGTATGGGCATCGCAGTCTCTTTGAGTCAGACATCGCTACGCCACGTTACCGTGAAAACCCACAGGCTATGATTCGCATTTTGCTCGATGGTACCACTGCACTAACGCCGGTGCGGCATACAGTGGCAGGGCTGTTGGCCTGGCCTGTCTGGTTGGTGTTGTCACGTGCCATGTATCGTCGTGATGCCATCCGTTCAGCGGGTATGCGTGTCTATGAACGGGTACGTCGGATTCTCATGAAGCGTGCTGATAAAGCAGTCAAAGATGGTCATTTGACGCATGCAGATGCAATATGGCTCCTTAGCCCTGAAGAAGTGGTACGCGTCTGCAATGGTTGGCGCATCCCCGAATCAATGCTCCTCGAACGTCGGCAGTTGCGTGGCTACCAAGAAGCGCTGCTGGTGCCTGCCACATTAATGCGCTACGACGACGAGGCTGGTTGGCGTGCCGATAACGGGCATCGTCGTGTGGTGCTCGAGGGTCGAAGCCTGAGTGACGGAATCGTCGAAGGAGTGATTTGGCGTTTGACACAACCAGTGACGACGATTCCCGACGATATTGATGTGCAACAACGCATTCTCGTGATACGACATTTTGATGTACAGTGGATAGAGTTGGCACGCATGTGTCGTGGGATTATCCTCGAAAACGGTGCTGAACTATCGCAGAGCGCCTCAATGGTGCGCATGTTGGGGATTCCTGCGGTGACCGCAGTCCGTGGTGCATTTGATGCACTGCCTACAGGGAGTATCGTGCGCTTGGTCGCAAAATCGGGATACATCGAAATCCTACATGTGCATGGGCGTGCGTTGCCTGCGTTGCCTGCACCCGACGAATTTCCTACAAGCGTGACAAAGGAGTTTATCCATCGTGACCGTCTTGCCTAGTCGCAGCCATATTATGGCCATTGCGGTCGTTGTTATTGCGAGCATCATTGGGTGGGCTGCGCCACTGCTCTATCGCGTTGATATTGGTCAGTGGGATGAAGCAGTGGTCACGTCGTTTTATGACAGTGAGTATGGTGCCGGTACGACGTTTCGTTGGAGCGAGCCCCGTGCCACATTGCAACTCCCTGCGGTCGGTGCAGGTGCATACGTGGTGCGGTTGCATGCGAGTGCGCTGTCAGCGACCGCACTCGAAATTACACTGCAGAACACCACACATACGGTGCTCGTGCAACCTGGATTTGCATATTACGATGTGGCGGTACAGGTGCCGATTGGTTGGAGCGATGCCCTGTCGGTGACAGTGGCCGTGGCACAGCCACAGGTGGTAGCACGGCGCTCCATTGGTGTGGCACTCGATGAAGTCCGTGTTATCCCGAGCAACTGGCAAATTCCTGCATGGCACGGTGTATGGTGGACGTTGCTTGCGACGCTGGTGTTAACGCATCTGCTCAGATTTTGGCGTATAGCGTGGGTATGGCGCTGGTTGGCTGCCGCAGCACTTACCATGGCAGTGGTTGTGTTACGGCATGGGAATGCTGCCACAATCCTTGAGCTACTTGCCATGCTCGGCAGTCTGGCAATTGCGTGTGCGCATTGTGTGCGGCTCACACGTCGCCAGCAACTTGGCGTCGTTGTGCTGGTCGTGACTATGGCGCTCTTGGTGTTGTGGTGGCGTGGGACATCCAGCTGGTCTCCGTTGTGGCAATTCGCAGTGTTACTGGGGAGTGCCACATTGTTGCGTCTGCGCCGGTTTGTGTGGCGCCCAGTGCGTCCATGGCGGCATCTGTTGCTGGTCGGTGCATTCGTGGGGATGGCTAGTCAAGCCTGGTTGCTGGCGGGTTTGAGTCTTGTGATTGGGGTGATGTATGTGGTCGGCAAACGCGTTGACCCCAACCGTGGCATGGTGTTTGCGTGTTTGTATGCCGGCTACAGCCTCTTTCCGTTACTTGATGCATGGTTGTGTGGGCGTGGTATGCCACGAGGCCCGCAAAAACAGCTGCTCCGCTACATCGGTCTCGATTATTTGCGGGGTGTGGCCATGTTTCTCGTACTGGTGACCCACATGCCCACGATAGTGGCATATACCCCGATGTGGTTTTTTGACACAGTGGCATGGATGGGGAAAATCTCCGTTGATGCCTTCTTTATTTTGAGCGGCTGGTTGATAGGTGGACTGATCATCAATGAAATCTCGCATTGGCAGTCAACGCGGGCGCTCGGACTTTTTTTGCATCGGCGCTGGGCCCGCACAATCCCCATCTACTGGTATATGCTGGTGATTGTAGCACTTGGGGGGTGGGGTGGTGCCACGCTTGCAGGGCTCAATGAATATTTCGTCTTTGTCCAAAACATGTGGCATGATCATCCGCCATATCTGCTAGTGGCATGGAGTCTATCCATCGAAGAATGGTTTTATCTGGTAACAGCACTGGGTATTAGTCTGTTGACCCGGTGGTTTGCGCCCACCCGCGCACTTTTGGTCACACTCATTCTCTTGTTGGTGGTGCCGACCATGTTGCGGAGCTACGTAGCGCTGAGCACCACGCTTTCGTGGAACGACGTGCTCCGGCAATACGTGCCCCTGCGTCTCGACGTCATCGGCACCGGTGTGGCGATGGTGTGGTGGTGGCGTACGTGGGTGCATACACACCCGATGCGCGCTGTATGGCTGGCTGTGTTGAGTACGGTGCTGAGCGTGGTATACCTGGGGCTCCTCGCATGGTTTCAACCAGACCTAGAGCGTGATGCGTGGGTGCGTGTGACGCTCATCCCGGTGACGGTGCTAGCCCTCGCCTTGTGGTATCCGTGGCTTGCATCGCTGACGCGTACCCAGCTCTCGTGGCTGGGGCGTTGGGTGCAGTGGATCGCCTGGATTTCGTATCCACTCTACCTATTGCACTATCCGTGGCGTTTGACACTTGAGGGGTTGGTTGGAGCAATTGGGCGCAACACGCTTGCTGATGTGGTGGTGACCGTGGGGTATGTGGTAGGGTCGATTTGGTTGGCGGGGCGTTGGCATGTTGAGCTCGAACAGCCAATCATGAATCTGCGCCTGCGCACCTAATACAAAACCCACCCTGGTCGGGTGGGTCAATTGGTGCCGATAGGTGGAATCGAACCACCGACCTAACGATTATGAGTCGTTCGCTCTAACCGCTGAGCTATATCGGCACGACAACGAATGGCAGTATATCAGGTTTGCAGGGAGCATGTCAAACCGAATATGTGGCGTATACGGGGACACACAGATACAGATGAGAGGCCGACATGGAGTTCGTGGCACGACTTTGGCAGGGAAGACGCAAATACATTAGCCTCATCGTGTTGGTGGGAGTCATCATATTGGTACGACTCGGGTTTTGGCAGCTCGAGCGCCACGAGCAACGCATGGCTCGCAATGCGGTTATTAATGCGCGCATTGACCAAGCGCCAGTCCCTTTGGCCACGGTGCTCGCATTACCGGTGCACGAACAAGAATACCGCCATGTGCAGATTGTGTGTTCGTTTCAGACAAACCAACAACTCTTGTGGCGCAACCGTAGCTATCAGGGGACGACTGGGTACCAGATCTTGACGGTGTGTCAACCAGATAGTGGTGATGCGGTGCTCGTGAATCGTGGCTGGATTCCCTATCAAGATGGCTTGACCGACTGGGAAACACGGTACCCGCCTGTCAGCGGTTTGCAGATGCTCAGTGGCATATGGCGGCTGTCGCAACCACCGCTTGCTACCGTCACCGAGATTGCCCCACGCAATGGCTGGCGAGATCGTTGGTTTGCCATCACGATCCCTGCCATTGCCGCGCAGATGCAACGCTCGCTGGCGCCTGGTTTCATCGAGTTACAGCCAGGTGACGAGGTCGTCACCACCTATCCGGTGCGTTCGACGATGAGCGATATGGGGCTCGGATCGCACTTCGGTTATGCCATTCAGTGGTTCAGCTTTGCGGTGATTTTGCTGGTTGGGGCAGTGATACTCGCATACCGCCGCCCCTTATGAGGTGTGCTAGTAGGTGATTTGCGAGAAAATCGGGTACTGGTGCAATTTTTTGCGGCCCTCAAGCATGCTCAGCTCGATTAAAAAGGCGGTTTCAACCACCTGCCCGCCGGCCAGCTCCACCAGTTGGCACGCAGCAGCAATGGTGCCACCGGTGGCAAGTAAATCATCAATCACGACAACACGTGCATTGTTGGGCAGGGCATCCTTGTGAATTTCGAGGATGGCAGAGCCGTATTCGAGGGCATATTCCACACTGTACGTGTCTGCGGGGAGCTTGCCCTTTTTGCGTACCGGGACCATGCCAATACCGAGTGCATAGGCCAATGGTGCGCCAAAGATGAATCCACGCGATTCAATAGCAACAACTGCGTCAATGCGCTGATTGCGATAGCGCGCCACAAAGACATCAATTGCCTGGTGTAGGGCTGTGCCGTTACGGAGCAACGTGGTAATGTCTTTGAATTGAATGCCCGGGATCGGAAAGTCGGGAATGTTGCGGATGTGCGATTCGAGTGGATTGGTCATGGCGTCGGTGATCCTTCTATCAACAGGCGAATCTGCTGGTCGGCCGTTGTAATTGCATCAGCGGGACTCTGTGCCCCGACCACCACCTGGCGAACCATGGTGCGGAGCACGGCATACACATCATACCGCATCAAGGCAGGGTGTGGCTGCACCGCATGTACGGCTGCATTCTGAATCGCAAGCCCATGTGGTGTATCTGCCAACGACAGCTGGCGGTTGACCGGTTGCAAGCCGTAGCCGAGCAACTGTTGCTGGATATCCGTGCTGACGAGTGCATTAAGGAGCTGGCGGCTTGCGACGAGCTCGGCTACACTCAAGTGTTTGTTGAGTACGAGCACGGTGCTGGTCAACAATGGTCGCGGCATCTGGTTGGTAATACTGAGCACAGGCAATGGGGCGATGCCGGTTGCAGCCCCCCAAAGCTGGGTATACGTTTGATGATTTTTGGATGAATCAACCACCATTTCGAGTTGGCCAGCGCCAAGGGTGCGTTCGATGCGAAAGACTGCGTCAAGGCGGGTGAGCAAAAGGGGGTCGTTGTTGAGCATGGTCAACCAGCGTAGCCAGGCTTCACTGCCGGCTCGTCCACTCCCACCCAACACCACAGTCCCGCGGGCATCGATGATTTCGCCACCAAATGCGCTCAGATAGCCATACATCGAGTCCATGCTCAAATCTATGCCCAAGCCCCATTGCGGTGGATTCCGCAGGCTATGCGCAATGCTCAGCAAATCGTCGCTACTACTCGGTGCACTGAGTACACTTTGCATGCGGTAGTAGAGCACAGGGAGTTCGTAGCTAATTGGCAGTCCGTAGAGTTGTTGATTCGCTCCTTGGACGGTGGCAAGTACCTGGGGTGTCAAGGCGTCACGGGTCGCCACGGCGAGCAACGTATCGATGGCGAGACAGCAATCGTTGCTGAGGATGGCTTGGAGCTGTGTGCTTGACAGTACCACGATGTGGGGACCCTGCGATTGCGCAAATGCGTTGGCCACGTCGGTTTGAATTGTGGTGATAGGGATCCGTTGCAGGATAACACGGAAACCGTAACGTACTGCGATTTGGTTGAATACATCGCGCAGTGCGACTTCGTTGCTGCCGCCCATGGCATGCCACACTACCAATGTGGTCGGTGCGTTGACTGGGGTGGCGGTTGGTGCAGGTGCAGCAGGCGTAATGGGTGGTGTGCCACACGCACACACAACCACCAGTACCCACAGCGTAACCAGATACCGCCACCCGTTGTGCATGGCTATACCTTGAACGTCATACGCGGCACGAGCGCTGGAGCATCCATGCCGTCAGCGATGTAGGCGTAGTCGGCTTTTTCGTGGGTGGTCATCGCGCAATGGTTCCCCTTGGCATCGAGGGCGATCATGTTCATGTTGATGCGCGAGCGCTCCATTTCGATGACACGCATATCGACAAAGGCACTATGCACTGCTTCTTGTACACTCATACCATAACGCATGTTGTGTACGGTGGTGCGCGCTAGACTACAGCGAATGGCGATTTCGCCTAGACCGGTGCAGGCGGCACCGCCGTAGCGGTTGTCGCAGTAGTTGCCAGCCCCAATGATGGGTGAATCGCCGAGCCGCCCCGGGTACTTCCAGGCCCAGCCACTGGTGCTGACTGCTGAGGCAATGTTGCCGTGGCTGTCGATGGCGATGAAATTGACTGTGCCGGCGACTTTCTGCGGGTCGGTGGCGAGTTTGCTGGCCTGGCTGATGAGTGATTTGATGTTGGCGAGCCCGTCGTTGGCCCATTCGGGACCAAACTTGCCTGCAAGCCCATCGCGCCAGGTTTTTTCGGCTTCTGGGCTGAGCAAATTCTCAAAAGCAAAGCCCTTTTCACGAGCAAACATTTCGGCACCTTCGCCGACTAGCATCACGTGGTGCAACTCTTCCATCACTTTGCGGGCAACACTGATGGGGTGACGCACGCCTTTGATGGCACCCACACAGCCAGCTCGCAGGTATTTGCCATCCATGATTGATGCGTCGAGCTCGACCTGCCCGAGCACGTTGGGATAGCCGCCGTAGCCGACTGAATTATCGAGTGGGTTGTCTTCGACGGGCCATGTGCATGCCTCGACGGCTTCGATGGCAGTACCACCCTTTTGCAGTATCTCCCAGCCCTGCTTGAGCCCGATGTCACCATTGCCACTAGCGATGATAATCATGTGCGCATCCTCCTCGATATCGCGATTCTATGCTTGATATTGTGCAAAAAGCACGACGGCGTTTTGCCCACCAAAGCCAAATGCATTCACCATGGCTGTCCGCACCACCTGTGTTCGTGCATGATTGGGCACATAATCCAGGTCACACTGTGGGTCGGGTGTGGTATACCCCATGGTTGGTGGCACCACTTGGTGCATGATACTTTTGACAACTCCTACTGCAGCTAACGCTCCAGCGGCAGCAGCAGTATGCCCCAGCATCGATTTGATGCCACTAATCGCCAGGCGTGGTGCATGTGCACCAAAGGCTGCATGGATAGCAGCTGTTTCTGCCACATCACCGAGTGGAGTGGCAGTGCCATGCGCACTAATATGATCGATATCATTGGGCTGTAGCTCGGCATCGGCAATGGCGCGTTGCATGGCCAGCGCTGCATATTTGCCGTCAGGGGCAGGGGCCGTCAAATGAAAGGCATCTTCGGTGGCGCCGAATCCAAGCAACTCTGCATAAATAGTCGCGCCCCGTGCGAGCGCATGCTCGAGTTGTTCGAGGATGAGCACGCCGCAGCCCTCGCCACCGGCGGTGCCTTGGCGATTGGCATCAAAGGGGCGCACGGCACGGCTTGGATCGTCACCTGCTGGTGCAATTGCACCAATCACTCCAAAGGCCATGGCGTTGAGGGCGGTGACTCCAGCATCGCTCCCCCCAGCGACAGCTGCCACACAATCACCGCGTTGTACCATGCGAAATGCCTCACCGATGGCATAGGTGCCTGTGGCACACGCCATCACCGGCGTAGTATTGGGTCCATGCAAATCATGCGCCATGGCCACATGACACGAGCCCATGTTGTAGATGAATGTAGGCAGGTAGAGTGTGTCAACGCGTTTGCGCTGCTTGGCTTCGAACGCTATCGTCTGCTGCTCTACCTCGGCGGTACCACCGAGCGACGTGCCGATAACGACCCCCACCCGGGTGCGGTCGAGGTCGGTATATGCTGTCAGGCCGCTGTCAGCAAGTGCTTCCCCACTGGCAGCAAGGGCGAGTTGGGCAAAACGTGCGGTACGTTTGGCTGTTTTAGGATCCATGTAGTTGACGGGGTCGAACTGTTTGACTTCGGCAGTAATCGTATATGGGATATCCGCCGGATTATAGCGCGTGGCGAGTGCGACCCCCGAACGCCCATTGATGAGCCCATCCCAGAATGTGGCTACGTCGTTGCCGATGGGCGATACCGCACCCATGCCCGTGACGACGACACGATGTTGTATGCGCATACGAGGCATAAACACCTCTCGCTATCGGTGAATCTTTGCTCTATTGTACGACAAAAAAAGGGGTGGGGGCGAATATGATTTGCCCCCACATCCCATCGTCCCAAATGAACCACATCGGGGTGAATGTAATTCGCCCCGATATGTATCTGCGTTATGCGGTAATTATCACGCCGTAGCGCCCATCAGCACGGCGGTAGATGACACGCACCTGTAATGCTATATCGCGATAGACGAAAAAGCTGTGTCCGAGGAGTTCCATCTGTTCGATGGCTTCTTCGTCGGCCATCGGTTTAATGGTGAACGACTTGGTGCGTACAATTGCACTTGATTGTGAAACCACATCGGCGACTTCGGCCATGCTCGGTGAGTAATCGTGGCGCTGTTTGTTGCGCCAGTGTTTGCCCTTGTAGCGCTCGATTTGACGTCTGAGTGATGCGATGGCCTCGTCGATGGCGTGCATCAATTCGGCGGCGCGCTCTTCGGCACGCAGCAGAATACCGTTTTCGCCAGTCAGCGTGAGTTGCACCCGGTGGTGCTTGTCTTTTTGGCTGACGTCGACAGTCACGGTGCGGATGGGGTTGAGGTAGCGTTGCAAGGCGGCCAGTTTGCCATCGATGTTGGCACGCGTTGCGGGACTGAGGTGACCATGCTGGGTGCGAACGATTAACTCCATAACGTCCTCCCAAAATGTAGTGTGTGGTACGGGGATGTACCACTCGCCAATCTGCGGTGATTGACGAAACCATTGCGGTTGATGCGATTGTAGCACGGCAATTCTCGATATTCAATGAGGGAATGATTTGGATATAATGAAAAAAGACTGAAAGCAATCACCCTGTGCGAGGTCCGCCATGCGTTATATCGACAACCATGACATCACCGATGCCACGCGTAATCTGGCACTCGAAGAATACAGCATCCGCCACAAACTGGACGACGACGATCTGCTGCTTTTTTATATCAACAGCAATGCCATCATCATCGGGCGCAACCAGAACACCGTCGAAGAAATCGATAGCGATGTAGTGGCTGCCAAATCAATCCAAGTGGTGCGCCGGGTGTCGGGTGGTGGTGCCGTCTACCACGATACCGGCAACCTCAACTTCAGCTTTATGACACGCGATGTCAATGGGCGCTTCAATCGCTACGACACCTTTAACGGCCCCGTGCTTGCTGTGCTACATGACCTCGGTATTCCTGCAGAGTTGAGCGGGCGCAATGACATCATTGTGGATGGACGCAAAATCTCGGGTAATGCGCAATTTGCAGCCTCTGATCGCATGCTCAGCCACGGTACACTTCTCGTCGACTCAAACGTGGATGAGTTAGTCGCCGCTCTGCGCCCCAAACCAGGCAAAGTCGAAT
>JACCDP010625321.1_pt1 | contig 28684 bp, 23 predicted proteins | sample 7445841 | NCBI WGS metagenome assembly JACCDP01 (sample SAMN15323441, study PRJNA562643) | freshwater metagenome | isolation source: river surface water | place: USA:Blue River Watershed | collected 2017-08-17 | reverse complement strand
CGTGACCATGCCGTCGGCGCCGCCGCTCTCGATGATCGAGCGGATGTTGGCGATCTGCCCGCTGCGGATGGTGTTGGGCAGCGCCTCGTGGGTGAGGAGGATCTCGTGGACGGCGCAGCGGCCCTTGAGGACGCGCTTGCAGAGCAGCTGGGCGACCACGCCCGCGAGGCAGCCGGCGAGCATGACGCGCACCTGGTTCTGCTCCTCGGCCGGGAAGGTGTTGATGATGCGGTCGACGGTCTTGGGGGCGTTGTTGGTGTGCAGCGTGCCGAACACCAGCATGCCCATCGAGGCGCAGCCGAGCGCGAGCTTGATGGTCTCCATTTCGCGCATCTCGCCGAGCAGGAGGATGTCGGGATCGTGCCGCATCGCACCCTTCAGCGCGGCGGCGAACGATTCCGTGTGCTCGCCCACCTCACGGTGCACGATGACGGACTTCTTCACCGGGTGCACGAACTCGATCGGATCCTCGATCGTGATGATGTGCCGGGAGAGGTGCGTGTTGATGTAGTCGATCATCGCGGCGAGCGTGGTCGACTTGCCGCTGCCGGTCGGGCCCGTCACGACCACAAGGCCCTGATCGAGGTGGCAGAGCTTCTTCAGCGCCTCGGGCAGCTTCAGGTCCTCGAACGAAAGGATCTTCGCCGGGATCTGGCGGAACACCGCCGCCTGGCCCCAATGGTTGTAGAGGTAATTGCCGCGGAAACGGGCGACGCCCGGGATCTCATGGGCGAGGTCGAGGTCCTTGCGCTCGAGGAAGTCCTGCCAGCGGCGGGGCGGGCAGATCTCGCGGAGCAGCCGCTCCATTTCCACGGTGTCGAGGGGTTGGTCAGAAAGCGGCTGCAGTGAGCCGGAGGCTCGGATCTTCGGCGGGAGGCCGACGGTCAGGTGCAGGTCCGACCCGCCCTTCTCGAGCATCGTCCTCAGGAGCGTGTCGATGGCGGCCATGGTCAGGATTCGCGTTCGCGCAGGCGCTCGAGCCGCTGGAGCTCGTTGCGCAGGCGCATGAAGCGGAAGATCTCCGGACTGAAGAGGACGAGCGCGGCGATGAGCACGACCGAGAGGAAGGCCGGCGGCAGGCCGAAGGTGGCGCGCAGTCCGCCCGCCGCGATGCAGCAGGCGAGCACGAAGCCCAGGTTGATGAAGAGCCGGAAGCGGGCCTTCCGGTAGGCGTGGAGCGTCGCCTCCATCTCTGCGTCGAGGTCTTTCATCCGGTGATCTTCTGGCGCAGCACGCGGTTGGGAATGTTGGCCCGGGCCGCCTCGGCCGGGATGAGCCCGTCCTGCCACAGGGCGAAGACGGAGTTGTCCATGAGGCACATCCCTTCCTTCACGCCGGTCTCCATCGTGTTGCGCAGCCCGGCTGACTTGCCCTCGCGGATCAGGTTCTGGATGGCCGTGTTGCCGACGAGGATCTCGCACGCGAGCACGAGGGAGCCGTCGGACCCTGGCAGGAGGCGTTGGCAGACGATCCCGCGCAGCGACTCCGCCACGCTCGCGCGGATCTGGGTCTGCTGGGACGGCGGGAACACGTCGAGGAGGCGGTTGAGCGTCGTGGCGGCGTCACTCGTGTGCATCGTGCCGATCACGAGGTGCCCCGTCTCCGACGCGCTGATCGCCATCTCGATCGTCTCGAGGTCGCGGAGCTCGCCGATCACGATCACGTCCGGATCCTCGCGCAGCGCGCCCTTCAGGGCCGTGGCGAAGGAGCGCGTGTGCGGGCCGACCTCGCGTTGGGTGACGTTGCAGCCGCGCGCGGGCTGCACGACCTCGATCGGGTCCTCGACGGTGATGATGTGGTCGGTGCGGGTCTCGTTCAGGTACGCGACCATTGAGGCGAGCGTGGTCGTCTTGCCCGAACCCACCGGTCCGGTGATCAGGATCAGTCCGTTGTGGTACGAGAGCAGTCGGTGGAGCGTCCCGATGTGACGCGCGAAGCCGAGCTCTTCCAAGCCGCGGGTCTTGGCCGGCACCATGCGGTAGGCGCCGGCCGCCCCGTTCTTGTGGAACATCAGATTCACGCGGTACCTGTCGTCGGATCCGATCGCGAGGGCGTAGTCGTAGTCGCGCCGCTCGAGGAAGATCCGCCGTTGGCCCTCGGAAAGGAGCGCGGTATTGAGGCGCAGCGACTCCTCCGCAGTGAGCACATGCTCCGAAATATAGGACAGGGCGCGGGCGCGGCGGATGAACGGGCGTGCTCCGGTCGAGAGGTGCAGGTCGCTCGCGCCGGAGGCCGCGGTGCCGCGGAGCAGATTGCGCAGCCCGGCCGCCACGGCGTCGTCGTCGAGCGCGCCAAGGGTCTCGAACGCCAGACTTCCGGTCGTGGAGGAGGGTGCGGCTTCCTTCGCCGCCGTGGTGACGGGCGCAGGCTGCACTTCCGCCGGCGGGCCCTCCGCGGACTTGGCGATCGCCTCGCCGGCGATTTCCTCGAGTTTCTCGACGGCGGTGACCATCCCGCTGTCGATCAGCTCCTGCGCGAAGGTCATCAGGTCCGCTGATTCGCCCAGCTTGGCGATCGCCGCCCGGCCTTGTTCCGCTGAAAACAGCCCGCGCTCGTTACCGAGACGGATGAGCCAGCGGAGGTCGTCGTTCATGCGGGGTGGGGCCGAAAGGTGCGCGCCACCGGCGGCGGCGCCAAGCGAGAATCTCCCGCGGTCTTCCCCGGACGGATCGGCCCCGAATCCTGCTCGGATGCGGGTTGTTCGTCAGATATCGGTGGTTGCAACGGCGTCCTGCTTTCCGAAGGTTCACCGGCTTATCCGTCATGCTTAAGAAAATATTCGCGAAGCTGCGCGAGAAGATCGCTCCTTCGCGCGGTGCCGCACCGGCGAGTTCCGGTGGCCCATCATCTTCCTCCCAACAGCCGGGCCGTTCAGGTCGCACCGAAGGCCGGGGAGCCAGCTCCGGCCGCGGCCAGTCCCGCTCCGACCGTCCTCGGGACGGCGGAGGTTCCCCGGGCCGTCGTGGCGAACATTCTCGTGGTGAACCGGGTCGCGGTGAACCGTTCCGCAGTGAGGGTCGCCGGGGTGAGGGCGGTCGTGGCCGCCGCGGCGGTGGTCCCCGCGGGGAGGGCGGACCTGTTCGTCGCGAGCGTCCCGAGATAGATAAGAGCTTCGATCATCCGCGGACGGCGGAGGTCAAACCATCCGCCCCCATCAATATCCCTAAGATGGATACTGCCTTCACCGCGCTCGGCCTGGGTGATCCCCTGGCCTACGCAGTGCAGGAGATGGGCTACGTCAATCCCACGCCGATCCAGGCCCAGGCCATTCCGGTCGTGCTCAAGGGGGGCGACGTCATCGGCTCCGCTCAGACCGGTACCGGCAAGACCGCGGCGTTCGCCCTGCCGATCATCCAGCGGCTCGGCACGCATGGCCGGCTGCGCTGCCTGATCCTCGAGCCCACGCGCGAGCTGGCGCTTCAGGTGGAGGAGGCTTTCCAGAAGTTCGCCAAGTTCACCGATCTCCGCGTGACCATCGTCTACGGTGGCGTAGGCTACGGGAAACAGACCGAGGATCTCCGCCGCGGGGTCGACATCCTCGCCGCCACCCCTGGCCGCCTCCTCGACCACCTTGAGCAGGGCAACTGCACCTTGGACAACATCGACATCCTCGTTCTCGACGAGGTCGACCGCATGCTCGATATGGGCTTCCTGCCCGATGTGCGCCGGATCGTGGGCAAGTGTCCGAAGGTGCGGCAGACGCTCTTCTTCACCGCGACCCTTCCGCCTGAGCTGGAGCAGCTCGCGGGCTGGGCGCTCAGTAACCCCGTCAAGGTGGAGATTGGCCGCCAGCGCTCACCCGCCGAGACCGTGGCGCACGCCTTCTACCCGGTCGTCGCCACGCAGAAGTTTGACCTCCTGCAGCAGCTGCTCTCCCAGACCGACTTCAAAAGCGTGATCATCTTCTGCCGTACCCGCATGGGTGCGGACCGCATCGCGCACCGGCTCCAGGGCGGTGGCCACACCGTCGGGGTGCTGCACTCAGACCGCAATCAGCGCGAGCGCATAGAGGCACTCGAGGGCTTCAAGAGTGGCCGCTACGAGGTGCTCGTGGCGACTGACATCGCCGCCCGCGGCCTCGACATCGCGGGCGTTTCCCACGTCATCAATTACGATGTCCCTGAAAACCCCGAGGACTACGTGCACCGCATCGGCCGCACGGGCCGGGCGCAGAACACGGGCGACGCCTTCACCCTCGTCACCGAGGAGGACGTGCGAGACGCGCGCTCCATCGAGCGTTACATGGGGGTGGCGGTCGAGCGGAAGAAAATCGAGGCATTCCCGTACATCTACTCGGCGCTGTTCGACGACAAGGCCTTGGCCGAGACCGCGGCGGCTGCCGCCAAACCCGTCAGCCGACTGCACCGAGGCGCGCGTCGCTGATCTTCGGAGCGTCTTCCCGGGATGGTGCTTCGGCTCCCCCGTGGCCTGTGATCACGCCATGAAACTCGACATCCCGCCGGGGGATTTCGCCGGCTACATTTTCGACCTCGACGGAACGCTCGTGGACACGATGCCCCTCCATTTCCGTGCGTGGGAGGCAGCTATGCGAGTCGCGGGACTGACCTGTCCGCTCGACGAGGATCTATTCTACTCTCTGGGGGGTGTTCCGACGCGACGCGTCGCTGAATTGATCGCGGTGCATTACGGGCTGCGGATCGATCCTGACGCGGTGTTTCACCATAAGGAGTCTCTCTTCCAAGAGCTCCAGGGTGATGCGCGCCTGATCAGCCCCGTGGCCGATTTCGCGCGGCTGGTCGCCCGCACGCATCCCGTCGCCATCGCCTCCGGCGGGCCGCGGGAAATCGTGCGGCGCTCGCTGGAACTCGCCGGGCTCGCCCCGCTTTTCCCGGTGGTGGTGACGGCCGACGACGTCGTTCACGGCAAGCCTGCGCCCGACATGTTCCTGCTGGCCGCGCGCCAGATGGGGGTGGAGCCCGGAAACTGCCTGGTCTTTGAGGATGCCGAACCCGGGATGCGCGCCGCCGAAGCGGCGGGCATGAAGTGGGTGCGCGTTCCGAGCCGGCGGGCCGCGTCTCGCGGGTGAGGGGGATTTCGGGCTTCAGCCGGCGCACCTGCGGCGCTTGGATCGTTTTCCCATGAACATCGAGTCACTCGCGAAGCCATCGGTCCTCACCCAGCCCGTTTACGAGCCGGGGAAGCCGATCGAGTACGTCGCTCGCGAACTCGGGCTGGATCCGGCCGGCATCATCAAGCTCGCATCGAACGAGAATCCTTTCGGGCCCTCTCCCCTGGCCGTCGAGGCGGCGACGCGGGCCCTGGCGCAGGGCGCCTTGTATCCGGATGGCGGATGCTACGAGCTGCGGCAGCGTCTCGCGGCCTTTCACGGGTTGGGGGCGGACCAGTTTGTCGTGGGCAACGGCTCCAACGAGCTGATCGAACTGCTGGGGCACGTTTTCCTCGGGCCCGGTGACGAGGTGGTCATGGCGAATCCCGCGTTTGTGGTCTACAAGCTGGTCACCCGGCTTTTCGGAGCGAAGCCGGTCGAGGTGCCCTTGCGGAACTGGACCCACGATCTTCCCGCGATGGCGGCGGCGGTCACTCCGCGGACGAAGCTGGTGTGCGTCTGTTCGCCCAACAACCCGACCGGCACGGCGAATTCCGCCGCCGAGCTCATTCAATTCGTGCGGTCGCTTCCGGAGCACGTGGTTGTGGTCATCGACGAGGCCTACGTTGAGTACCTTGAAAATCCGCCGGACCTGAAACCCCTCATTCGCGAGGGAAGGAACCTCATTTGCCTGAGAACTTTTTCCAAGATTTACGGCTTGGCGTCCCTGCGGGTCGGATACGGCTACGCCGGCCCCTCGCTCTGTACCCTCCTGAACCGCGTGCGCCAACCGTTCAACGTGAATGCCATCGGGTTGGCGGCGGCGCTGGCGGCGCTGGATCACGGGGAGCATGCGGATAGTTGCCGGATGCTTACCCACGAAGGCATGCTCTGCGTGGCGGAGGGATTAGGGGCCGTGGGCGCCGAATTTGTCCCCGCCGTCGCTAATTTCCTTCTAGTCCGAGTGGGCGATGGACAAGCCTGCTTCCGATTCTTGCAGACCAAGGGAATCATTGTCCGGCCAGTAGCCTCTTACGGCCTACCGGAATGGGTGCGTATCACCGTAGGCACTGCTGATCAAAACCTGCGCGTACTCCAAGAGCTTCGCTCTTTTCCTATCTGCTCGAGGCCCTGAGTCATTGCCCTCGCGGATACGTCCGAAACCTGAACGGATGGCCTCGCCTCCTTTCGGGCATCCCAGATCGACCTTTCTTCCTTGTCAGATTGGGTTAGTTTTTGCGGAAAAAGGGCTTCCCTTCTGGGGGGGGGGCGTCATTGTGGGAAGAAGTTGAACTCGTTTATGAAGCTCGCACTCAAGTCATCCTTCCTCGCCGTTGCTCTCCCATTTGTGGCCAACGCCGCACCGTTCATGGCAATTGGCGACGGTGCTGAACTCTTTCTCACCGGGACCATAGGCGTTCGCTCTGACGATAATATCTTCCTGGCGTCCAAGGCGGAAAGTGACCTCATCTTCGATGTCGCCCCAGGGGTCTCTCTGGAATTTGGCAAGAACGCCCAGCTCAAAGGCGCACTTACACTGACGGACACTTTTTCGAATTATTCCGACAACAGCAGTCTCAACACCCAGCTCTTTTCTGGGGCCTTTCGTTCCAACTACGACGATGGCAAGCTCAAGCTGGGTTTTAATCTGTCCTACAGCGAACTGAATCAAAACTCCGTCGACATCAGGGGGCTCACCCGCCGTGACGTCTTCAATGTGGGAGGCAATACCGAGGTTGAGATCTCCCAGCTGACGAAGATCGGAGCAGGCGTTACTTTCAACCACGAGAATTACAAACGTCGTAACTATACGGATTCCGACAGCCTTGAAGTCCCGTTGAATGTTTTCTACAAGTGGACTGAAAAAACCGACCTCAGCGTAGGCTACCGCTATCGCGACTACCTGGTTGACCTTGGGTCTGACTCTACGGACCACTTCTTCAATGTTGGCGCCAGGGGTGAATTCTCACCCAAGCTGAAGGGGCGTTTTGCGATCGGCTTGAATACCCGCAATCTGGATCGTGGAGGCGACGATACACTCTTGGGCGTGGATTCTGGCTTCTCCTACGAGATTTCCCCAAAGACGTCGTTTGATTTTTCGATCACCAACGATTTCGGCACCAGTCCGCAGGGTCAGCAGCAGAAGAATTTCTCGATTGGCGGGACGCTTTCTTCGCAAGTCTCTCAGGAGTGGTCTCTCAATGGCGGGTTGAACTATCGCGCGACTGACTATGGTTCCCGTACGGACGATTACGTCGAGATCACCATCGGGGCGGTCTACACCGTCAATTCGAACGTTCGTATCCTCGGAGGCTACACTTACCGCGATTACTCCTCGGACCTCACGGCGAGCGAGTTCAAGAACAATGTGTTCAGCGTCTCGGCGAACTTCCGCTACTGACGGATCGGCCCTCTTAGTATCCAAGTCTGCCTTTTAGCGGAAGAGGACCTGTCGGTCCTCTTCCGCTTTTTGACCTAGGATGTTACACTTCCGCCATTTCACGCGGGTTGCGCCTCTTTTGGTGATGTTGGTTTCGGCCCTCGTCTCCATTGGCGCCGAAGCCAATAGCCAAGCTGAATCCGATGGAGTGATTTCAGTGGCTCGCGACCGACGTTCAGACTACGTTCTCCAACCTCAGGACTCCCTTAGAGTCTTCATATTTCAGCATGACGACCTGAACCGTCAGATGGATTCAGTTCAGGTTTCACCTGAGTATTCGATCAGCCTGCCGTTGGTTGGTACTATTAGCGTACGTGGCCTCACGACGCGTCAGGCAGAGGGAATCATTCGTCAGGCATTTGATCGAGACTACCTCGTTAACCCCCAAGTCAGTGTGGTTGTTGTCAAGTACGCTGAGCGAAGTGTGAACGTTTTGGGACAGGTTGGAAAGCCTGACCGGGTCCCGTTTCCACAGGAAAAAGGACTAACCATAATCGAGGCCATCACCCTCGCGGGTGGTCCAACACGACTTGCGGATTTGAAGCGCGTGAAGCTGACGCGTAAACAATCGGATTCAGAGACCGTGGTGGAGGAGATCGACGTCTCGTCCATGATGAACAAGGGAGGCAAGGACGCGGTTCAGTTGAAAACTGGAGACGTCATCTTCGTGCCCGAGCGGGTGATCTGATTTAACGAAAGATGTCCAAGGAAACAGCAGCAGCAGCCAAACACTCATCCGAATCTCGCGGGAGTGGCTACGGATATAACTACGGAGGCTATTCCTCTTACGGCTCATACGGTTACGGCTATGGCGAGCCCGGGGCCGGAACCGCGCAGCGTTCGTTGCAGGACTACCTGCTCATCCTGCGTGAGCGAATCTGGTACATCGTCGTTGTCTTTCTCGTGGTTTTTTCCAGTTCCCTGGTTTACACCTTGAGTGAAACGAAGTTATATCAATCCTCCGCCACTGTACAAATTCTCAGGCGTGATCTGACTCCGATGCCTGGGGTGCAACAAGTGGCCGAGAGCGAGATTCGCTCCGCGGAAGATCTGAACACTCAGATAAAGATCATTGAGAGTTCAACTCTCGTGCGCCGAGTTGCCGATCGACTTAAGGGCGATGACTTGAAGGCATTCCTTGCTCCCTACGAAAGGCAGGAGCGGCTTTCGTCGAATCTGCTGTTCCTTCCCGAAACAATTTCCCGTAACCGTAAGGTTGTTCCTCAACGTCTGACCATGGTCGTTACGGTTTCCTACCAGCACCCGGATCGGGTAGTGGCAGCACTAGTCGCGAATTTGTTTGTAGAAGAGTACATGAGCTATAGCCGCGGGGTTCGGACATCTGATCTATCAAAGGCGGTCGACGACCTACAGCTCACCGTTGACACTCAGCGTAGGAAAGTCGACGAGCTTGCCCAAAAACTCCAAGCCTACAAGGAACGTAACAAGACCGTTTCCCTCGATCAGCGGAAAGATATCGTCAGCGAATCCCTCAAGGTGGCCAATCTTGAAGCCCAACGGGCCGGGATCGTACTGCAAGGAGTTGAGTCGCGCCTTAACCAGATCACGGATTATCGCTCGAAGGGACGGGACTTAACGGGTTTGGGGTTCATCGCTGAGTCAAAACTTGTACAAGAACTCCAGCAGCAGCTCGCTGCCAGGACCATTGAGGTCTCGAAGTTGAGGGAAAAGTATCGTGACGGGCATCCCGACATGAAGCAGGCGAGAAAGTCCTACGACCAGACGCGGCTGGAGCTCGACAGAGCGATCAATTCGATTTGCGAGCAAGTGCAGTCGGACTTCAACTCTGCTTCGGCGAATCTCAAGGCTCGGCAGCTGGAGCTAGATAAGCAAAAGGCGGAATCTCTCCACCTGGAAGCTCTTGCCGTGGAGTACAGTCAGATTGAGCGGGAGTATCTCACTCAAAATCAGATCCTTCAGGGGATTGTTGCTCGCAAAACCGAAACGACGATGACGAGCAATTTCGCGACGCAAAACGCTCGACTGGTTGATCAGGCGGTGCCTGCGCCTGAAAGTAGGCCGATCTCACCCAACGTCCCCCTGAACCTAGGACTTGGCGTGGTGGGTGGCCTCGGACTTGGCCTCGCTTTCGCTTTCTTCGTGGCCTTTATCGATGATCGGGTTAAGAGTTCCTATGATATCGAGGCTGTAGTTGGGGTGCCATTACTCGGAATAGTTCCTGAGATACGACACTTGGATGCGTCCGAAAAGGCTAGGATTGTGGTCAATAACAAGGACCGCCAGGTTGCCGAGGCGTTTCGCACTCTCCATTCCAGCCTTCGACTGAAGGACGAGAGCAAAAATGCGAGAGCGATTCTGGTCACTAGTACTATTCCCGGCGAGGGAAAAACTTTCGTATCAACGAACTTAGCTACCACTTTCGCTGCCCATGGCGAGCGAGTCGTTGTCATTGACTGCGACTTGCGTAAGCCAAACGTTCACAAGTCGCTCGGTCTTGAAAATTCTAAGGGCACAATCGATATTGTTGCAGGTAAGGCGACGATTGATGAGGTCCTGATTCGCTCTGTGCATCCGAACCTTGACGTGATCGTTGCCGGAGGGCGGGCGAAGAATCCGACTCAGATCCTGAACAGCAAGGGTTTTGAGGAGATGATCGCTGAATTGCGCCGACGTTACGACCGGGTTTTCATCGACACGCCGCCGCTCGCGGCAGTCAGCGATGCGCTCATCATCCTGCCCCTGGTCGATGGGTCGCTTTTTACCATTTTTTTCAATAAGGTCCGCCGTAAGGCCGCGCAGTTCAGCGCCAAGAGTCTGCTCGAGGCGAATGTGCCTAATTTCGGGGCCATCCTGAACGGGTTAAACCTCGCGGTCTCCGGGTACTACTATGCCCAGTACTACGATAAGTCGTACAAGGACTACTACGTCACTTCGGCGAAGGGCGAAGCCCCCGAGGGAGAGGCTCGTTGAGGTCGGCCTTCTGGATTCCAATCGTGACTTGACCGCTTCACGGGACGCTTCACCCTCTTTCCTCTTCGAAATGATCACCACCGACCAGAAGCAGCAGACACCCACTCCGGCCGAGATTCCGTTCACGGATCCCCAAGCGATGGTCCGTTATGTCACGGATACCGGTAAGATCCTGCCCCGCAAGTACACCGGGCTTTCCGCCAAGCATCAGCGAGCCGTGACGCGCACTCTCAAGCAGTCACGTAACATGCTTCTCGCCCAGTAAAGGCACGGGCCGCTTTCCTCCCGACTCCAAACCGGTCCTCAGGGCCGGTTTTTTAGTTTAGTTTACCTCGTCCGTCTCGAACCATAGACCCAGAGCTTCCTCCATGAGCAGGGATTCAATTCTCTCCAAGATAAGGTCCGAACGCGTGGTGGCTTTAATTCGCGCCAACTCCTCGGACGGCCTGCTGGATTGCGCCCGTGCTCTTGCGGAAGGGGGGCTCACGAGTATTGAGCTCACGATGACCACTCCTGGCGCTATCCGGATGCTGGAGAAGGCGACTACTGAACTGCCAGAGTTTCTCTTTGGCTTGGGAACGGTTCTCGATGCTGAAACCGCCCGTTTAGGAATCCTTTCGGGCGCCCGCTTTGTCGTCACACCTGCGCTGCGGCCAGACGTGATCACGGTCTGCCGTCGGTACAGCGTGCCGGTCTTCTGCGGGGCCTTCACTCCGACAGAGATTCTGCAGGCATGGGAGGCCGGAGCTGATGCCGCCAAGGTCTTCCCGGCCGAGTTCTTCGGGCCCGGTTACATCAAATCCGTCAAGGCGCCTTTCCCTCAGATCGAGATGGTTCCCACCGGCGGCGTGACCGAACAAAACGTTGGGGAGTTCCTACGGGCAGGCTCTTTCGCGGTGGCCGCCGGTAGTTCACTTGTAGACGCGAAAGCCCTCAAAGAGCGCAATTGGTCCGCCATCACAGCCAAGGCGAAAGGCTTCGCTGCGGCAGTTACCGCGGCCGCCAAGGTTTAACCGGTTGCCCGGTCCTCACGCGCCCACTTCACCCCTCTAGTCGAACACGACCGTCTTGTTACCGTAGGCGAGCACGCGTCCCGCGAGGTGCCAGCGTACGGCTTGGGCCAAGACTACCCGCTCAAGGTCCCTTCCCAAGCGCACCAAATCATCGACGTCTTGTCGGTGTGTGACGCGCTCCACACCTTGGTGGATGATCGGTCCCTCATCCAAATCCGCAGTCGCATAGTGGGCTGTGGCGCCGATCAGCTTAACTCCACGGGCATGCGCCTGGTGGTAGGGCCGGCCACCCGCGAACGCCGGCAGAAAGGAGTGGTGGATGTTGATCACCGGGCCCGCGAAGGCATGCAGGAAATCCGCTGATAGAACCTGCATGTAACGGGCCAGCACGACGAACTCCACTCCGGCGGCGCGAAGAATCTCCAGTTGCCGCGCCTCGGCCGTGGCCTTGGTAGCCGGGGTCAGGGGAACGTGGTGGAACGGCAGGCCGTAGGCGGTGGTGGTGGCGGCGAGATCGGTGTGGTTGCTGACGACTGCCACGATGTTCGCGGAAAGGTCGCCCGCCTTCCAGCGCAGGATCAGGTCGTGGAAGCAGTGGTCGGCCTTGGAGACAAAGACCGCCATCCTTGCCCGATGGGCGGAAGAGACTACCCGGGCATGCATCCCCAGTGAGGCCGCGAAGCGCGCAAATTCCGCCGCAACCTCATCCGGTGTGTAGCCATACGACTGGGAAAGCCATTCGACGCGCTGAAAGAATACGCCGGCCTCCATGTCGCGGTGCTGGTCGGCATGCAGGATATTGCCACCCCGTTCGAATACCCAACCGGCCACGCGTGCTACCAGCCCCGGCTGGTCGGGGCCATGCAGGAGCGCGATGAGGGTAGGATCGGGGAGTGCCATGGGGCGCCGGTCCTAGTCGCGGGAGCGGCGGCGCTCGTCGTCAGACCTGGGGTCGGCCGCGAGTTCGCTAACCGCGCGTGCGAGGGTGCGCAGCTGTTCCCGAAGCTGTGTGGCGGTCGCCTCCGCTTCGAGACGGAGTCGCTTCTCTACGGCCACGTCTTCCCCGAGTCGGTCGACCGCGGCCTTGAGCTTACGCAGGTCCTCGGTAGCGACCTTCAGGTCCGCGGCGGCCTTTTCCCGGGCGCGGCGAGTTTCCTCGGACTCCGCCGCGTTCTGGGCTGCCTTTTCCGCCCTTTCCCGCTCGGTCTTCAGCCTGGCGTTGGCTGCACGTAGAGTGGCCAGTTCGCGGGCTGCCTCCCGCAATTGCTCCACCAGCCGCGAGACATCGGCTGCCCCGCCCTGGCTGGATGACGCCGTGATCGGGCGGCGCGCCGCGGCGCGCTCCGTGTTCGTGACCGCCTCGGAACGGCCCTCGCGCAACGCTTCGGTTGATCGGCGCTCCCGTGAATCTCCGGCCGAAGTAGCCTCCGTCCGATTGGTTTCCTCATTCCTCACCGGACGCTCCGATGCGCCCTTCTCCGGCTCCCGATCCGAGGGATCCGCACCTTCTGAGGAAGGTGTTGAGGCACATCCTCCTAAAACGCCGAGCGCGAACAGCAGCACCACGGGAGTCGGGCGGGTTTTCATGGAGAGGCGGACTTTATCGATCTGGATCAGTCCGGCTGTTCAGACGACCCGCACGTTGCCTCGGTAGCGCTGGATGGGACAGACGCCGACGTGCTTGTCCCGGAGAGCACGGATGCCCTCCAAGGCGGCGGCGGCGCCGGTGATCGAGGTCATGATGCACACGTTGTGGGCCAAGGCGGCGGCGCGGATGGCGTTCTCGTCGCGTCTTGGGATCATCCCGGCCGGGGTGTTGATCACGAGCTGGATCTGGCCGTTCTTGATGAGGTCGACGGCGTTGGGGCGCCCCTCCTGGATCTTCGCCAGCTTACGCACCTTCACGCCCGCTTCGGCGAGTTCCCGGGCGGTGCCGCTGGTCGAGCAGATGGTGAAGCCGAGTTTCTCCAACTCCAAGGCGATGTGGACGGCGCGTTTTTTGTCGGCGTCCTTCACTGAGAGGAAAACGTTGCCCTGTGTCGGGAGGCCGGGCTTGGCGGCGGCCTGGGCTTTGGCGAAGGCGACGCCGAGGTCGGCGTCGAGCCCCATTACCTCGCCGGTGGAACGCATTTCCGGCCCCAGCGCGATTGTGGCCCCGGGGAAGCGGACGAACGGGAAGACGGCCTCCTTCACGCACCAGTGCTTCGGGATCTGTTCACGGGTGAAACCGAGATCACGGAGCTTGGCGCCGGTCATGACTTTGGCGGCGAGCTTGGCCAGCGGTACGCCGATCGCCTTGGCGACGAAGGGAACCGTGCGGGAGGCTCGCGGGTTGACCTCTAGGACGTACAACTGGCTGTCCTTGATGGCGAACTGGACGTTCATCAGTCCGATGACTCGGAGCTCGTGGGCGAGCGCGTGGGTCGCCCGGCGGACGTCCTCGAGCACCGTCGGTGAAAGGGTGTGGGGCGGCATCACCATGGCGGCGTCGCCCGAGTGGACGCCGGCGTACTCGATGTGCTCGAGCATGCCGCCGATGACCGAAGTGTCGCCGTCGCTGATGCAGTCGACGTCGAGCTCGATGGCATCCTCAAGGAACTTGTCGATCAGCACGGGTTTGCCGGGCATCACGTCGAAGACCTGGCGGACAACGCCGCGCAATTCCTCCTCGCTGTAGAGGATGAACATCCCACGCCCGCCGAGCACGAACGACGGCCGCACGAGAACCGGGTAGCCGATGTCGCCGGCGCTGGCGATGGCCTCGGCCTCGCTGAGTGCGATGCGGTTGGCGGGTTGACGCAGCCCGATCTTGTTCAGGATGTTGGCAAAGAGCTTCCGGTCCTCGGCGATCTCGATGCTCTCAGGCGAAGTGCCGATGATGTTGACGCCGTTCGCCTTCAGCGCAGAGGCGAGGTTGAGCGGGGTCTGGCCACCGAATTGTACGATGGCCCCGTCGCATTTTTCCTGCTGGTAGACCTCGAGCACGTCCTCGAGCGTCAGGGGTTCGAAGTAGAGGCGGTCGCTGGTGTCGTAGTCGGTTGAGACGGTCTCCGGATTAGAGTTCACCATCACGCTCTCGTAACCGATCTCGCGCAGCGCGAAGCTGGCATGGACGCAGCAATAGTCGAACTCGATGCCCTGGCCGATGCGGTTGGGCCCGCCGCCGAGGATCATGATCTTCTTTTTACCCTTCGGTGGCAGCACCTCGTTCTCGTCGCCGTAGCTCGAGTAGTAGTAGGGGGTGAAGGCTTCGAATTCGGCCGCGCAGGTGTCGACCAGCCGGTAGGTCGTATGGATGCCGCGCCGCTTCCGGTCGGCCCGGATGGAGGCTAGGTCGCTGCCGAGCAGGTGGGCAAGCTGTGCGTCGGAGAAGCCCTGCTGCTTGGCGCGGCGAAGGGCGTCGTCCGGAACCGCGGCGAGCGTGCGGCCCGCAAGGGAAGACTCCGTCTCCCAGAGTTCGCGTAGTTGGTGCAGGAACCACGGGTCGATCTTGGTCAGGTCGAAGATGCGCTCCACCGAGTAGCCTGCGCGGAACGCGTGGCGGATGTAGAAGATGCGCTCGGCGTTGGGTGTCCCTAGCTTGGCGTTGATGATCTTCTCCTCGACGGGCTCGTCGCCGCCGTGCCTTCCTCCGCCGAAGCCGCGGGCGCCGGTCTCGAGGGAGCGCAGGCACTTCTGGATCGACTCCTTGAAGGTGCGGCCGATCGCCATCGCCTCGCCGACGGACTTCATGGCCGAGGTCAGGGTGGCGTCGGCGTCGGGGAACTTCTCAAACGTGAAGCGCGGGATCTTGGTGACGACGTAGTCGATCGTGGGCTCGAAGCTGGCGGGCGTGAGCCGGGTGATGTCGTTGCGCAGCTCGTCGAGCGAGTAGCCGACCGCAAGCTTGGCGGCGATCTTGGCGATCGGGAACCCGGTAGCCTTGGAGGCGAGGGCGGAGCTGCGGCTCACGCGGGGGTTCATCTCGATCACCACCATGCGGCCGGTCTCGGGATCGACGGAGAACTGGATGTTGGAGCCGCCGGTCTCGACGCCGATTTCCCGAATCACCGCGAACGACGCGTCCCGCATCACCTGATACTCCTTGTCGGTGAGGGTCATCGCGGGCGCGACGGTGATGGAGTCGCCCGTGTGCACGCCCATCGGGTCGAAGTTCTCGATCGAGCAGATGACAACGCACTGGTCCTTATGATCGCGCATCACCTCCATCTCGTATTCCTTCCAGCCGAGGAGGCATTCCTCCACGAGCACCTCGTGGACTGGGGAAAGATCGAGGCCGTTGGCAACGATGCGCTCGAATTCCTCGCGGTTGTAGGCGATGCCGCCGCCGCTGCCGCCCAGCGTAAACGACGGACGGATGATAAGGGGAAACATCCCCAGCTCGTCGGCCGCGGAGCGAGCTTCCTCGAGGGTCTTCACGGTACGCGAACGAGCGACGTCGAGACCGATCCGCAGCATGGCCTTCTTGAACAGCTCTCGATCCTCCCCCTTGGCGATGGCGTCGGGTTTGGCGCCGATCATTTCCACGCCGTGCTTCTGGAGGATGCCCTTATGATGGAGATCCATCGACAGGTTGAGGGCCGTCTGGCCCCCCAGCGTGGGCAAGAGGGCGGAGGGCTTCTCGGTGACGATGATCTTCTCGAGGAACTCAACCGTCAGCGGCTCGATGTACGTGACGTCGGCGAACTCCGGATCCGTCATGATCGTAGCGGGGTTGGAGTTGACCAGGATGACGCGGTAACCCTCCTCGCGGAGCGCCTTGCAGGCTTGGGTGCCAGAGTAGTCGAACTCGCATGCCTGGCCGATGACGATGGGGCCGGCGCCTATGATGAGGATCGAGTTCAGGTCGGTGCGCTTGGGCATGACGTAGATTTTGGCGAGGGTTGTGAGCGCCGAAACAGGCGGCAAGCGGGAAAGCGGACGCGGGCTGCGCGGATGCGCTTTCGAGCGTTTCCCTGGCGCCGCCCTGCGGTGTCGGAAGTGCCGCCCGGGAGGCGCAGACTACCGGGACACGGGACCGAGTTTATCCCAGTCGATCCGGGGTCACGCCCAGCACCTTGGCGGCCGCCGCCTTGTCGCCCCGACAGGCCTGCAGGACCTGATCGATGTAGTGACTTTCCTGTCCCTTGAGGTAGGCGGCGAGCGAGGGCCATGCCTGCACTTCACGGAGGCGCAGGGGCAGTTGCTGCGAGGTGACGACGCGGGTCTGGGTCGTCGCGGCGATCTTCGCCACGACTTGGAATAGTTCCGTGACGTTGCCCGGCCAGTGGTAAGCGGTGAGCACGGCAAGCGCGTCATCCGTGAACTCGATCAATTTGGGATCAACGTTCGGATTCACCGCTTGGGCGGCGCAGTGCCGAACAAGAGCCGGGATATCTTCCGTGCGCTCGCGCAATGGCGGCGCGGCGAGCGGCAGGGAGGCGACGCGGTAGAGCAGCTCCTCGTTGAACTTTCCTTCCTCCACGAGGCGCTCGAGGTCCTCCCCGGTCGAGCAAATGAGGCGGAAGCTGTGCGCGTTGTTACGCAGGACACTCACGAGTTGTGCCTGCAGTTCGAGGCCTAGACGGGGCAGGTGCTGGAGGAAAAGGGTGCCGCCCTTGGCCTGCTGGACCCAGGTTCCTCCCGCGCCGCTGTTTCCGAGCAGGCCCTCACGGAGTTTTTCCGGGCTGGCGAGGGAGCAGTCTATCCGCACAAAGGCGCCGTCGGGCGCGCCGCTGGCCGCGTGCAGAATCTCGGCCACGGTAGACTTGCCGGTACCGTTCTCGCCGAGGAGCAGTAGGGGCGTCCGGGTCGCCGTCAATTTGCGGACCTGGGCCTTGAAACGGCCGAACTTCTCCCCGTTCCCGATCAGCCTCGCGTCTAGGTCGGCGCCGCGCTGCGCCCCGGACCCCGCTTGGGCGGCTCGTTCAGCCTGAAGCCCGCGGAACTCGATGCCGCGCCGCAGCGTCGCGATCAGTTCATCAACGCGGAAGGGCTTTTGCAGGTAGTCGAAGGCCCCGAACTTGAGCGCCTGCACCGCGCTTTCCGTGGAGGCGTAGGCGGTCATGATGACCACGACGACGCTTGGATCGTAGGCCTTCAGCCGCTTGAGCAGCGTGATCCCGTCCATCGGCTTCATGTCGATGTCGGCCAGTACGATCTCGAACTTCTCGGCTTTGTAGAGGGCGAGTGCCTGCTCACCGTCGGTGGCGAAGGAGGTCGCGAAGCCCGTCGGCTGGATGACTGCCTCCAGCATCTCGTGGATGGAGATGAGGTCGTCGACGATCAGGACGGCAGGCATCGGCAATAAGGACGCCGAGGGTCCGGGGCCGGCGTCCCGTTGTCAAACGGGGCTTGGTGTTCCGGTGTGCGCCGGGTGCGGCGTCAGACGCCGCCGGCAACGGCGCCCATCTGGAAGATAGGCAGGAACATCGCCATGACGATGCCGCCCACCACCACGCCGAGGAACACGATCAGCATCGGCTCGATCAGGGAAGTCAGTGCGGCGACGGTGGCCTCGCACTCGGTGTCGTAGAAGTCGGCGATCTTGTTCATCATCCCATCGACGTTGCCGGTCGACTCGCCCGCCTTTACCATGTGTTTCATCATGGGCGGGAAAAACTCGTCGGCGGCCATGACCTCCGAGACCTGACCGCCCTGGCTGACGTGTTTGGCGATCGCGAGGCAGGCATCCTCGATCTGGACCTTGCCGCTCGAGGCGGAGACGATCTCGAGGGTGCGCAGGATGGGCACGCCGGAGCGGATGAGGGTGGCGTAAGTGCGGCAAAATCTCGAGAGGGTGATCTTGTGGACGAGATTGCCGAAGATAGGTGCCCGAACGAGGAAACGGTCCTTGGCGCGGCGCCCATTCGGGGTGGCCACGAAGCGGGCGGTCATCCAGTAGATGCCGTAGCACCCTAGGCCGACGGCCCACCAGTAGGCCTTCATGAAATCCGAGACATCGATGAGGAATTGGGTGGGTGCTGGCAGCTTCGCCCCGAAGTCGGAAAACATTCCGGCGAAAACAGGGATCACGAAGATCAGCAGCACGTTCACGAGCGCGACGGCGAGGCCGATGACCGCGATCGGATAGGTCATGGCCGACTTGACCTTCTTGGTGAGTTTGACCGTCGATTCGAAGTAGCCGGCCACCTTGCCGAGGATCTCCGCCAGACCGCCGCTGGCCTCGCCCGCCTCGACCATGGAGCAGAACAGGTTGTTGAAGGAGTGCGGGAACTTCCTCACCGCTGAGGAGAAGGAGTTGCCCTGCGAGATGTCGGCTCGGACGTCGCGGATCACGACGCGGAAATAGGGGTCCTCTGTCTGATCCTGCAGGGCCTCCAAGCACTGGACCAGGGGCAGGCCGGCGGTCAGGAGCGATGCCAGCTGCTGCGTGAAGATCGCAAGCTCGCCCAAGGGTAGTTTGTAGGTCTTCGCCTTCTTCTCGATGGCCTTCTGCTTCGCCAGGGCCTGCGCAGTCATGGCTCCCGAGGCGCCCTGACCGGCCCCCTTGGCGGTTGGCTTCGCCGGCGCAGGTTTCGAGGATGTCAGCAAAGCCATGCTGGGATGACAATCATGCCGCCGAGGGCCAGCAACCTAGTTTTCCGGAAAGACCTAGGCGTAGCGGTCCTCGGTCCACGGGTCCGCGGTATTGGAGTAGCCGCGCACCTCCCAGAACCCGAGTTTGTCCTCGGGCAGGAACGTGATCCCGCTCACGAACTTCGATCCCTTCCAGGCGTAGAGTTTGGGGATGATGACGCGGGCCGGTCCGCCGTGTTCCTTGGGCAGCGGGGCGCCGTCGAAGTGAGTCGCCACCAGAACGTCGTCGTCGAGGCACTTCTCCAGCGCGACATTGGTGGAGTAGCCGTCGTAGCCCGTGAAGTAGACGAAGGCGGCTTCCGGCTGGGGCCGCACCAGCTCGTAGAGCGTCGTGAACGCCACGCCGCCCCACCGGCAGTCGAACTTGCTCCAGGTGGTCACGCAGTGGAAGTCGCTCATGTCCTCTACCTGGGGCAGCGCGTTGAATTGTTGCCACGTGAGATTCACCGGATTTCCGACCAGCCCATCGACCTTCAGCCTCCAATCGGTCGGCGCGATCTCCGGCTGGATACCCAAGTCCAAAACCGGGAATCCTTTCGTCAGCGTCTGGCCGGGCGGAAGGCGGTCGCCCGCCGGCACCTCCCGCGCCGCGATCCCGCGGGCCTTCTGCTTCTCCGCCCACTGCTGCTTGGCTGCGATGTAGCGTTCCTTGGACATTGGTCTGGAAAGTAGGTTCGCGGGAGCGCGGTGCAAGCGGTGCCGCGCCGGTTCAGGCGTGGTCCTCCGCGCTCGCTGGGGCCGTCGCCCCTGCGTCTGCGAGTGCCGCCGCGACCGCCGCGCGCCGGCGCACGTAGTACACCGTCATTCCGCCCTGGTACAGGAGCGCGATGACCGCGAGGGAACCCACGATGATCTGGTTGACGCGGCGAAGGTAGTCATCGACGGGGAGGCCCCATTGCGTTGCGCCCAGCTTGGTCATCTCCGCCACCGCTTCCGGCAGGGGTGGGGGCTCGAAGAGCATCAGCCGAAGCGCGCCGTAAGACCATACGACCGCGAGGAGCAGCGGTTGGCTGGCGATGATCCAGCCCATCCCCCGCGCGTCGCTCCGGCGCAGGAGCGCCACCCCGTGGAGTTCGATCGCTCCAGCTCCCGCCGCGAGCAGTCCGATCGCGGCAAAGGGGATGTCGCGGACGGCGGCGGCCGGGAGCGCGAAGATCGCGCCGAGGAGCAGGAGGCTGAGTCCGTCAAAACGCGCCAGGCGTTCGACGCGCTCGAGCGTTTCTTCCGGCAGGAGCGGCGGTTGTGGCATGGAAGGTTTGTCATCCGGGCCGCACCCCGGAAGCTCAAGCCTCTTCGCGTCTCCTCGTGTCCGTCGCCAACCAGCCCCCGTTCCCCTTCCGCCTCGAGTTCCCGCCGGAGCTGCCGATCAGCGCGCGGGCCGGGGACATCACGGCCGCGATCGAGGCGAACCAGGTTGTGATCCTCGCGGGTGAGACCGGTTCGGGAAAGACGACCCAGATCCCCAAGCTTTGCCTGGCCGCCGGCCGCGGATCGCGCGGCCGCATCGCTTGCACCCAGCCGCGCCGTGTCGCCGCGCTTTCGATTTCCCGGCGCGTGGCGGAGGAAATGGGCGTCGCGTGGGGCCGGGAGGTGGGCTGCAAGGTGCGCTTCGACGACCGTACGTCCTCTGCCACCATCGTGAAGTTCCTCACCGACGGCATGCTCCTCGCCGAGGTGCAAGGCGACCCGCTCCTCCGCGAGTACGACACCGTCATCATCGACGAGGCGCACGAGCGCTCCCTCAACATCGACTTCCTGCTCGGCCACCTCCGCGGCCTGCGTCACCGCCGGCCCGACCTCAAGGTCATCATCACCTCGGCCACGATCGATACCGAGGCCTTCAGCGCCGCCTTCGATGGCGCGCCCGTCATCCAGGTCGAGGGCAGGATGTTCCCGGTGGAGGTGATCCATGCCCCGCTCGACTCGCTCGGACGCGACTACGCCGAGGACGATGAGAATGAGGACGGCCAGGACGCCGCCGCGGTCGCCTCCGCCCGGGCCGAGGCCCTCCACTACATTGATGGCGCGGTCGAGGCCGTGGAACGCATCGTGCGCGAAAGCGGGGCGGGCGACATCCTCGTCTTCCTGCCCAGCGAGCGTGACATCCGCGAGGCGGGCGACCTGCTGGGCGGCCGGAAGCTGCGTGACTGCGAGCTTGTGCCTCTCTTCGGGCGGCTCTCCAACACCGAGCAGCAGCGGGTCTTCGCCCCGACGTCGCGCCGCAAGATCGTCCTCGCCACCAACATCGCGGAGACCTCGCTCACCATCCCGGGTATTCGCTTCGTCGTGGACACCGGACTCGCGCGGGTGAGCCGCTACTCGCCCCAGGCCCGCACGCGGCGTCTTCCGATCGAGCCCGTCGCGCAGTCCAGCGCCGATCAGCGCAAGGGCCGGGCCGGGCGCGTGGCCGAGGGCGTGTGCATCCGCCTCTATTCCGAGAAGGATTTCCTCGAGCGCCCGCGTTTCACCCAGCCCGAGATCCAGCGTGCGAACCTCGCCGATGTCATCCTGCGCCTGAAGGCCTTCGGGCTCGGCGACATCGAGCGGTTCCCGTTCGTCAACATGCCCTCCGCCAAGGCGGTGCGCGCCGGCCACGCGCTGCTGGAGGAACTTGGCGCGACGGGCCCCGGGGCGACCCCGGGGACGACTGACCTGACGCCGATCGGCCGCGACCTGGCTCGACTGCCCGTCGATCCCACGGTGGGACGCATGATCCTGCAGGCCCGCGCGGAGAAGGCGTTGCGCGAGGTCGTCGTCATCGCCGCGGGTCTCTCGATCCAGGACCCGCGCGAGCGGCCCCTCGATCGGCAGGCGCAGGCCGACGCCGCGCATCGCCGCTTCGCTCATCCCGATTCCGACTTCCTGACGCTGCTGGCGATATGGGAGGCCTTCCACGACGAGATAGAGCGGATGACCCAGGCGCGGATGCGCCGCTTCTGCCGGGACCATTTCCTCAGCTACACGCGCATGCGCGAGTGGCGCGACATCCACGCGCAGCTGATGGATGCCCTTGAGGGTAGGGAGGGCTTTCGCCTGACCTCCGCGTTCGACGGGCTGGCGGAGACCGGGGCGCGGGCTGCCGCTTTCGGCACCCCGCCGTACCGCGCGATCCATCGCAGCGTCCTCGCCGGTTTGCTGGGCAACATCGCGCTCCTCGACGAGGAGGCCGGGGCCTACAAAGCGACCCACGACCGGCGGGTCGGCCTTTTTCCCGGCTCTGTTCTGTTCCGCCGCGAAGAGCGTTCCAAGTCGCGCGGTCGGGAGCAGGCCGGTCGCAACGCCGAGAAACGTCCCGGCGTCCGCGGGCCCCGCTGGATCATGGCCTCGGAGATCGTGGAAACCACGCGGCTCTACGCCCGCACCTGCGCGCGGATCGACCCCTTGTGGGCGCTCGAACTGGGCGAGCACGTCGTTCGTGTGGCGCACAGCGAGCCTTTCTGGAACGCCGAGGGGGGACGTGTGATGGTGCGCCGCCGGTCGCGTCTGCACGGGCTCGAGCTCGAGAGCCGGGCGGTGAGCTACGGTCGCATCGACCCGCGGCATGCGACCGAGATCTTCATCCGCGAGGGGCTCGTGAACGACACGATCACCTTCCCGCTCGACTGCCTCTCCCACAACCGCGCGGTGCGGGAAAAGATCGAGGACCTGCTCACCCGGGCGCGCGACAGTTCCTACCTGAACCTCGACGAGGCGGCGTGCCGCTTCTACGCGGCGCGGCTGCTCCCCGGGGCCGACGGTGCGCCCGCGGACGGCGTCAGCGCCGTCGGGGAGCTGGTCTCGCTTGTCCGCGAGCGGCGGGGGGCGGAGCCCCGTTTCCTCATGATGGAGCCCGCCGACCTGCGGAATCCCGACGAGGTCAGGCACGACGCCGCCGCCTTCCCGCCCTCTCTGCCGCTGAGCAGCACCGTCCTTCCGCTCAACTACGCGTACCGTCCGGGACAGGCGGATGACGGCGTGACGCTCGAGGTGGGGCTCAAGGAAGCTGACGCGTTGACGCCGGCCGCGCTCGACTGGGCCGTGCCGGGCCACCTGGCGGCTAAGGCCGAGCACTACCTGCGCGCGCTGCCGAAGGAACTGCGCCGCGGCTTCGTGCCGCTGGCCGAGTCGGCGCGTTCCCTCGCGGAACGGGTCGCCGCGCGCGACCGTCTCACCGACCGGCGCGAGACGCTGGCGCAGGCGCTCGCGGCGGTCATCTCGGATGCGCACGGGATCGCCCTGGATGCCGCGGTGTGGACGGACAAGCCTCCGCCCGATCACCTGCGGGTGCGGGTGAAGGTTGTCGACGCCGATGGCCGGGAACTGGCCGCCAGTCGCGACCTAGGCGAAATCCGCGCGTCGCTGCTGACGCGGTCGCTGGCCGCGAGCGCGGGGGTGGCACGCGAGGATCCCACCGCCTGGCGAGCCGCGCGCGCTCGCTGGGAAACGCCGCCGCAGACGACCTGGACTTTCGACGGCCTCCCGGAGCGCGTGCTCGTGACCGAGCAGTCTGGCGCTCCCGTCTATGCGTTTCCCGGGCTGCACGCCGGTCCCGAGGGCATCGCGCGGCGACTCTTCCGAACCCCGGTGGAGGCGAAGACGGCCACCGCCCGCGGACTTGCCGCGCTCTTCGAGGCGCAACTCGGCCGCGACCTGATGTGGACGCAGCGGGACCTGCGCGCCCTGCGTGAACTGGGCCCGCTGGCCGCGACGTTGGTGCCCGTCGAGGAACTGCAGGAGCAGGCGTTCGAGTCGATCCGTGGATGGGTGACGGGACGTTCCGTCGAACCCGCCGACGCCGCGACATTTGCGCTGGTCTTGGAGCGCGCCCGCGCGGACCTGCGCGGGATCGTGCCGCGGCTCACGGAACTGTTGCGCGAGATCCTCAACCTGCGGCTGGAATTGCAGGTGATGAAAGATGCGCCTGCTGCCGTGAACCGTCAGCTTACGGCGTTGATGCCGGCGGATTTCCTGCGTGTGACGCCCTTCTCTCGGCTTGCGCACTTACCGCGTTACCTGAAGGCGATGCGGCTGCGGGTGGAGCGGGCGCGTCGCAATCCAGCCAAGGATGCGGAGCGCGAGGCGCAGGTCGCGGCTCTGGAGGAATCGCTCCGAAGGCTGCCGGCGAAGGCTGACACCGTGGAGGTATCGCAGGTGCGCTGGTTGCTCGAAGAGTTGCGCGTGAGTTTTTTTGCGCAGGAGCTTGGCACGGCGGAGCCGGTTTCCGCGGTCAAACTTGAGCGGCGCCTCGTTGAACTGCGCGCGGCCGCCGGCGGTGGAGCGGTCTCGGCCGTTTCCGTTCCCGCAAAGCCGATCGTGGCGGCCGCAGTTCGGCCCGCGGGGCCTAAGCCGGCCCCGGTGAAAAGCCTGGGGGCGCTTGACCGCCTACTCGGTCAGCCGAAGGCCTGAGGCCGCAGTGCCCGGCTGCCGTCTGCGCGTCTGAGTTTGCGGCGCGGCAGGGGCCGGTTAAGCTTTTCGGGGTCCCCCAACCACGATGAATGTCGCGATCTCGGTTCTGCTGCGTCGCAAGGGTGGTCAGGTCTTCAGCGTCTGCCCGGACGTGAGCGTGCTCGACGCGGTCAATGAGATGAACCGGCACCGGGTGGGCGCCGTCGTCGTCCTTTCCGGGGGCGCGATCGCAGGAATCTTCACCGAACGCGATGTGCTCCTGCGGGTGCTTGGCGTCCGGGATCCGCGCGTTACCCTCGTGTCGGAAGTGATGACGCGCGAGGTCATCACGGTGACGCCGGCGGCGACGGTCGAGGAGGTGGCGGCTATCTTCACCGAGAAGCGCTGCCGGCATCTGCCCGTCGTGGATCAGGGTCGTCTGGCCGGCTTGATCTCGATTGGCGACATCTCGCGTTGGGTCGCCGCTAACGATCACGCCGAGGCGGAGAGCCTGAAGGGCTACATCGCCGGCGGGCTCGGTGGCTGAACTGGCGCGGGGAAAAAGTTGCTTGCGATCGCCTCCGGCGGCCGTTCCCTCGCCGTTTCGCGCGCCAACATAGCTCAGCTGGTAGAGCAACGCTTTCGTAAAGCGTGGGTCCCCGGTTCAAATCCGGGTGTTGGCTCCAGTTTCCGCGAAAGGGTTCCGGTCCTGACTTCCTGCCAGCGAAGGACTTGCTGGCTAATCGACGCGAGATGCTTCGTGGGGAGAGATTTTGAAGAATTTAATTTACCCGATCCGCTGTCCAACGATCGGGGTTCACCTTAGCTTCCCCGCCTAGCATCTTCTCTGGTCTAGAACCTCCAGTGGCTGAATCCGCCAAGAGCATCGTCCTGCAAGAGATCATCCCCGCCGTCGGGAAGCAGGCGGCGTATTTTCCGCTCTCGGCCATCCGTGAAGCCGCGAAGGCGCGCGGGCTCGCGCTGTCCGACGGCTCCCTGAAGGTTTATCTTTCCGATGCGGTGCGGCAGGGATGCGTCCATAGTGCCGGTCGCGAGTGGTATTCGCGATTGAGCGATCGAATCAGTCTCGATCCTAAGCCGACCGCCAAACTCGTCCGGACGGTGGAAAAAGCATTTCCGCTGCTCGACTTCACCTGTTGGTCCACGGTGCAGGTCAACCCGTGGATGCATCACTTGCTGGCGCAACCCGTGGCTTTTCTCCATGCCGAGCCCGACACGCTCGAATCGGTCGGTGAAAAATTAGACGAGTTGGGTTGGGATGTAGCGGTCAATCCGTCGCCAACGAACGCGGCCAAAGCTATCCGTCCTGGCGAAAAGACGGTCGTGCTCCGGCCCGCTCTTGGCCGTCAGCCCAAGCCTTTCGGCAGGTTCGCCGCGATTGAGCATGTGCTCGTCGATTTGCTCGTGGAAACTGAGCCATTGGGTCTCATGGATACCAGTGAGGCCGAGCTGGTTGTGCGGAGCGTGCTTGAACGCTATCTTGTGCAACTTGGTCCGCTGCTTAGATATGCGGAATCACGCAAAGTGAAAATACCGGCCCTGGCACCGATTATCCAACGTCACTAAGGCGGGTTTAGTGACAAACGTTAATTCGATGTTCAGCCCCGCGGTTTTCACGCCTGAATGGATTCACCAGCGACGGATGGAGCTTGGCCGGTGTGATCCCGCGATCCTCGAAAAATGCGTCCACGCCCTCACGCTCTTGGGATACTTGCAGGACAGCGGGCTGCCTTTCCTTTTCAAAGGAGGCACGAGTTTACTGCTTCACCTTCCCGAGGCCCGACGACTCTCCCGTGACATCGATATCGTGTGTGGCCGACCGCCGGCGGACCTCGACGGGGTCCTCGCCGTAGTGAGTCGCCGCGCGCCTTTCATCCGTTACAAGGAAGACGAACGTGGCGCGCGGGGCCTGCCGCGGCGGCGGCATTTCAAACTTTTCTACCGCTCGGTGCTCACCGGTGGCGGCGAATCCGAGGTGTTGCTCGACGTGGTCGAGGAAGCCCACGAAGTGCATGAGGTCGTGCGCCGGCCGATTCGCACGCGATTTTTGGAGCCGGAGCGTGAAGTCCTGGTGCGGATTCCAACGGTAGAGAGCCTGCTCGGCGACAAACTGACCGCTTTCGCGCCGACGACGACGGGAGTAGCCCTGCGTAAGCCGGACGGTTCCCCCGGTGACGTCCAGCAGGTTGCCAAGCAATTGTTCGATGTTGGCGTGCTGTTCGAAGCCGCCGCGGACTTCACAAAGGTCGCCGCCGTTTACGACGCGGTTCAGGCTCAGGAATCCGCGTATCGCCCCAACCGTCCCAGCCGTGAAGCGACGCTCGACGACACTTTGCGCGCCTGCATCGCCCTGACCGCCACAAAACCGAAAATCCTGGCCGAATATCCGGATGCACCGTTGCTCCACGACGGACTCGACAAAATGCGCGGTCATCTCACTTGGCCGGAGTTTTTGCAGGGTATCGAGCCCCGCCGACTACTGGCCTCGCGCGTTGCTGTGCTGGCCTCGCATTTGCGCGCGGGCCGAAAGTTCGACTTTTCGGTTGGACGTTACGTCCAAAGCGCAGAGCAACTGGCAGCCCTAAGAAACGCCACGCTTAACGGTCGGGAGCATTCATGGATAGCTGGCATCAAAGCCGTGAACGCTGAAGCCTACTACTACTGGCACCAGGGTCTGTCGCTGTGAACCCACCGTGAAATGTCGTTCGAGCGTGGACGGTGACGGGCGATCAGCTAGCCTACACCTTCAGGTTGTTCGTCGCTTTTGCAGTCGTTCAGCGAGCGTCTCGTAGTCTCCCAGATGGGCTCGCATGAGACTTTTCCAGAGCTTCCCGTGGTTCGGCACCGAGAAGTGCAGCAGTTCGTGGACGATCCCGGCGAAAAGCGGGTTTCGAAGAGCGAACAAGTCCCCGTAGGGCGCAATTCCGCTTGCATACATAGCAGTGTTAGTTATCACGGCGCTCGTGAAACTCGACAAGGAGCTCGTCGCCGCCTCGACCGTGCCGCTCGTGCTGGCGATCCTGGAGCAGGGGGAAAGTTACGGCTACGCGATCATCCAGCGCGTGCGGGAATTGTCGCGGGATGAGATCGAATGGACGGACGGGATGCTGTATCCGGTCCTGCATTGGCTGGAGGACCACGGTCACATCGTCTCGTGCTGGCGTGAGGCGGAGACGGGGCGGAAGCGGAAATATTACACGATCAAGGTGAAGGGCCGGAAGCTGCTCGCGGAGCAGCGCCGACAATGGGAAGTCGTCGATGAGACGCTGCGCCGCAGCTGGAGGCCCTCCCATGCCTGACCTCGAACCTCAGATTGCCGCCTGGCGCGCGGCCATGCACGCGGCCTTTCCGCGGCAGCCGGAAGTCGTCGACGAACTGGAGGATCATCTCCGGGAGAATATCGCCGTCCTGATCAAGGCCGGGGTGACGCCCGAGGCGGCGGTGGCGCAGGCTGCCGCGCGCATCGGATCGCCGCAGGCGGTGGCGGTTAAGTTTCAGGAAATCACGCCGAAGCACGACACGTGGAAGGCCATCCGCTTCGAGCGGATTTTCCAAGTGGTGGCGACGGTGGCGCTGGGCACTTGGGTGCTGTCGTGGGGCTTTGGCCTGTGCTACCTGCTCGCCCAAGTGCTCCGTTCGGAACAGCCGCTCGGGGCGGTGCGAAAGGGCATCCATGAAGTGATTGCCATCAATGTGGCACTCATCTTCGCCGGCACGTTTCTGCTGTGGATGATCTGGCCGTGGCGCAAATCGACGAACCGGTCATTGGAGCGCGGGCTGGGCGTGAAGATCGTGACGGTGGTGTTGGCGCTCTACTGGGGGCTGATGTTCGCCGGTTGGGTGGGAATCGTGATCAGCCACATTCAGCGGGGCGTCGCGCCCTGGACCGCGCAGGGCGATCCGGCCTTTTTCTTCCGGCTCATCGTCTGCCTGGTGGGCGGTTTCATCCTTTGGAAAATATGGCCGTGGCGGGCGCTGCGGATGAAGGACGAGGCGAAATTGGCGGAGTAGGGGCCCGCCAGCGGAGATTCCGCGGCAGCGCTTGCGGCGCCGGCTAGGATCCGGCGGTCGGCTCCAGTTCCGCCAGGACCTCGGCGACTTCCACCCGCTGACCGCCGCATTCGCGGCTGCGGATGCCGGCGATCAGCACGGCCATCATCTCGACGGTGTGCACGAAGGGATAGGGTGCCCGCCGCGTCCTTACGAATTCGATGAATCTCAGCAGCTGCGCGCGGAAGGCGGTGTAGG